>Ga0209348_1000326_pt1 | contig 26366 bp, 42 predicted proteins | sample ETNvirenome_2_30_FD_184065 | JGI IMG/M metagenome (GOLD analysis project Ga0209348, IMG submission 184065) | Marine viral communities from the Pacific Ocean - ETNP_2_30 (SPAdes) (version 2) | ecosystem: Environmental > Aquatic > Marine > Oceanic | place: Pacific Ocean | collected 2013-06-22
TGCCATGTTTGCATATGCACTTGGATATGTATCAAAAGTACGTTTAGCCCACGCTTTACCAGCAGGACAAATTTTACTGCCTTTTGACTTTTTTGAAGCTGCACCACCCTTTTTAAAATAAGTTAAACCTTTTGGTACGCCTTTAAGCTTACCACCGGGCTTGGTAACTTGCTTGCTCATTTGACTTCTGGACATTGCCATAAGTTCTCTCCATTTCAACTTTTATAAACTCTATTTGAGCCGCCATGACTTCTGTTCTCTTATCAACTGCAATAAGAGTTTCAGTAGCCCAAGCTGCCCAACTATAAGAAATAGTACCAATAATACCTAACGCGGCTACAGTAACAGCAATTATTGCCTTCTTCTCTAGCATTTCCATCTCTTTCTAGCCTGTCGTAAACGACTGTTAGGATCTTTTGCTGCTTTAGGAAATTTCTTCATTTGACCTGCAGATCTTGCGCAAAATGACTTACGCCTTTTAGCCGCTTTACTTCCGGGTTTTACCTTGCCAGTTACGGCTGTTTGTAGTTTAGAGCCGGGATTTTTACGTCTGTAAGCAGCGACACCTGCTTTGGTCATTCCCGCCCCCTTTTTAGTAGGGCGGAAATTCTTTTTGTTTCTAGCAGGCATTTTACCTTTTGACTTTGTTTTAGAAGCCAAAGTAACCTCCTATGATAGAAAGATCGTTAGCTTGTTGCCAGAGCCTGTGAAGGCCGAAACAAACGCACCATCTGTAGCTATAATTCCATCATCTGGAATATTTAAATGATGCAATCCTGCTGGAAAGCTTTGCACAATCAATTCTTCTCCAGAGGCACTACCATTTTTTATAGTAACCGCACCTGTTGCAGCAGCAAATATTACAAGCTGTCGTATTCTAGAACGAGCTGGTCCTACAACCGCTGCTGAAGTTCCTTGATCGTGATTAAAAGCTTTTACTGGTCCTGCCATTTTAGCCTCCTATTAAGAAGCGTCTGAAGAGCTAGAAATACCTATGAACTTCATAACTACGACAGTATCACCACCGGGATCAGCAGAAAATACAATTTCAACCTCATCTGCAGTAGCTGTAGCAGCAGTCGTTGTGCCACCAGACATACCTAAAACACCGTTACATGGGAAAAAACCTTTAAAACCAGTGCTGTTTACAGCCTCAGATATACCGTCAACAAACCCATCTGGATCTGCATCTGTGCCAATATCAACAAGGTTTACGTTGTTAGCTGCTGCTGTAGTTACGGCAATCATAACACCCATAGGGATGAAGTTTGAAGGGATACCAATCGCAGCCTCTTTACCTGTTGTTGCACCATTAGCAACAGTTACTGTTGCGGTGTATACAGATAGAGTCATCTCACTGGTAAGCTCACCAGTTGTAGAGCTTTTAATAACGTTTTTAAATCCGTTTTCGGAACGGACTGGACCGTTAAAAGTAGTATTAGCCATGTTATTCTCCTGTCTTGGCTAGTGTCAGCCGCACCATGCGACTGTCAGGGATGACATCAGAATAACACATTATAATAAAAAAGAAAGGGGCAACCGAAGCTGCCCCTGTAAGATAAGTGAGGTAAATAACCTCTCTATACCATAAATTATGCTCCGGGTGAACCGAAAACACATCTTGGGTCTGAGAACCCAAATGAATAACGCTCACGAGCCTTGAAGCGCATGTTGCCAGTATCGAAGTCAGCTTCCATACCAGTAGCCATCGCAGAACGCTCAAAATGCTTAAATCCATTTGGTGCATCAGTTTTGATGAAAAACGCATCTGGGTCAGTTAAGAAGTGGTTAACAGTGTAACCCTCTGGCAACATACCCATGTTGCGAATTGCGTTGATGTCATTGTCTGCAGTGCCAACACGCATTGTTGATTCCAACAAACGATCTGCAACGAATTGCAGTTGTGGTGGAATAATCAATTTGGTGCCACGAAGAGCAATGATCATGTTTCGCTCATCAACGAATGTTGAGATGTCAATAAGAGCATTCTCAAGTGAAGTTTCGTTGAGGTCTGCAGCAGTTGAAGGCTCGTTGCGGAATGTGCCACCACCAGATAATGGGTGGTCAGTAGCACAAAGCTCTTTGCCGTCACCGCCTGTAAAGCTACTATCAAACGCATTGTTTAATGTAGCAGAGGCTTTGACCTGCTTAGTGTGAGCCATTGAGCGAGCTAACGCACGAGTATATCGAGCGCCAAGACGATCATAAAGATTGTCCTCAACAGCTTCTTCAGTTAGAGCGAATGCAAGTGCAACTGTCTCGTGTGTATAACGAGCAGTATACGCTTCATTTGCGTTGTCAAACTCAACGCCAGAACCTTCAGCTTTAGTTGGAGCATTTCCAAAACCGACAAGCATTACCTCTTCTTCAAAGGCGCGATCTGATGTTTCAGTATCATAGATCTCTGCGTGTTGATTTTCGTACCTATCGTACTCCATGCCAAATAAAGCATTTAGGCCCGGCTCAAGTTCTTTGACGAGTTGTGAACGAGAAATAGCCATAACTCAATCTCCTTATGCCAAGCCAGTGGTTCCACCACTGAACAAATGGTTGTTGATTTTCACGACCACATTAGTGTTCGCAGACGAAACATCGCTGTTCTCAGGATCTTGAGAAATATCAATGGCTTTCAACGGCAATGTTGCTGTTGTTGCACCAGTTGTTACATCAAGCTCCAAACGAGATGTACCAGATGTGGTATCACCTACAGGAGATTGATCAACGATGTCGAAATTACCAGCTAAATCAGCTACTGGAAAAGCAGCATCAGCTTGAATTTCGAATGTAGCACCCGGATCATCAATGACATTAGCCATAATGTCGGATGCTGCTATGCTACCGGGGTAGCTATTTGAAAAGGTTGGCTTGTTCGTTGTCGGATCTGTATAAAAACAACCATTAAACACACCAAGGATAAACCCTGATCCACCTGCTGCAACACGCTCAATGCCACCACCAGTTACCATAGCGACCATATCGCCTTGGAAAATAGCAGTAGAATAGCCTGAAGCAATTCTATAGCGGTTTTGTTGTTGTGAACTTATACTTGTACGAACCGGACGAAGGCCAAAAGAGGCGTCTTGATTTGCCATTTACTTTATCCTTCAGAGTTTTTGGGCGAGCCGAAGCTAACCGATGATTTACGTTGCGGTGCCATTTTTGGCATCGCGGGGTTATTTTCGCGCATCCAATCGCGATCAACAGCTTCCATTTGGTTTTGTGTAACCCCTTGGTAGTGTTCATTACGTTGATCAGCCAGTTCTTTGGGGATTCTTGCAAGTACGAGTCCGCCAACACCAATGATGCCTGCGTTGCGTCCCTCATCGACTACTGGTCCTGCGTATTCTGGATATTCTTCTGCGCGAACAAGTTCATATCCTTCTTGCCGTCTTTTATGGACGTTAGTTTTATCATCAAATTCCATCACGGATTCACGAATCCAACGATGTGTATACCCTAAAGGGGCTTCCGGTGCTTCTAAAGCTGTACCGGGTCTCCAAACTTTGCGCTCTTGGCGCTCCCGCGTTTGTGTGTCGCGTGAAGTACGATCAGCCATATCAGTCTCTCCGATTTTCCAGTTTTGCCACTTCAGCCGCATATTTTTCCAGAGGTATGTTTAACTTCTGAGCTAAAGCCACTTGACCGGGGTTAAGTTCTACAGATTTTTTCCGCCCTGATTTTAAAGAGCGTGTACCGCTCCCTGCAGGTGTGACAGACTGGACGTTTTTCTTGTCACCCTGAAACTTATTAGGCAATTCCCTACGCATACGTTTATCAATCTCTGCGTAGTATTCGTCAGTACGAGGATCAAAACCCTCTTCTGCAACAAGAGTTTCATGCAATGCACGAGCCGCTCCTGTCATTATACTGTCTTTGCCAAACCATTTATTTTTAGATAACCAAGCCTCTAATTTAGGATCTCTTTCCTGTTGCGGCTGTGGTTGTGGTTGTGGTTGTGCCTGTTGTGGCACTTCAACTTGCTGCGCATCTTGTTCTGATCTAGCCTTTTGAAGCCTCAAGCGTTCTTTTTCAATGGCGATTTGAGCTATTGCAGATTGTGCATCTGCTACTTTTTCATAATCACCTGCCTCGTGAGCCTCTGCTAAAGCACGTTTGGCTTGAGCCTCTTGAGAAGTAATACGCCCCTCATATTCAGATACATAACCTTTATCTATTGTTTTTAAACGCTGCTTTATATTTTCGTTTTCGTTCTGCATCTGTTGAATATACTGAACAGCAGCAGCAGCCTCCTCTTCAGCTTTTCTACGAGCAGCGGTTAGTTTGTTAATTCTTTTTTGAACACCCTCACTGTATTGATCAAGTTCTTCTTCATCATCCTGAACATTTGTTCGGGTTGTATCATCTTCTTGTAATTCTACTTCTTTAGAATTTTCCACAACTTCCTCAGTAGAGGTATCCTCCAACTCTACAGATGTTGTTTCTTCAATTTCTTGTTGTTGAGCTTCTGCCTGCATGAAACTTCTTCTCCTCTATTAACTTATACATACGAAATATCTTTGGGGTCAAGGATAGTTGCTATAATATTATCATCATTTATGATACGAACCTCTAATCCTTCCACTTTAAAGCGATTTCCCGCATACCTTCCTATAAGAACCCAGTCTTTCTCAGAACACCAGTTACCAGTTGGGAACTTCTGGGAGTCTTTATAAGCATCTGGACCTAGCTTAACGACATATGCAGCTACCGTTGCAAATGCTTCTCTGTCTCTAACTTGGTCTGGAATATATAAACCACTCTTTGTTTTCTCACTTGGGTAATACGGAATGATTAACATTCGATACCCAGTAGGTTGCGGTAGCCTTTCTAATGTAGAGGTCTCCATTTCAGATGGATCATCTTCATTTTTACTTTTAGGCTGATTGTCTCGAAAGCCTGCTTTTATAGCTTTTTCAGCTACATGATCAGGCACATAGAGTTTTTTACTCATCTGCTTCCTCACTATTTTTTAATACTCTCCTGATTTCATCCTCAACAAAAGCCAACCCCCTAATCTGACCAACACAGAATTTGTATTCGTCAAAACTAGGAATATTACCAGTCTCCATCGCAACTTTTATATCGTCACGCCTTTGAGCTATCTTTTTTTTGAGATAATCGAGTAAGTTTATTGCGTCCATAATAGTCTCCCACTAAATCTTTATACGATTTAACGGGAAAAACAAGTATGTATCCCAATATATTTTACCCTATGTGTAAAAAGGGGGCTAATGCCCCCTAATTAAGCAATGTCATCCAATAATGCGCAAACAATACATGTTGCAGTCGCAGCACTTGATCCATCGTGACCAATTGCGTGTATGTCTGCAACAGTCGTGTTTGGAAGTCTAGCAAAGAAAGACTCATTAGGACTTATCTTTACAGCAGCTCCATTTGTATTTGAAACTGTACTTGCGTCAAAAACAATGTAAACATGATTAGCGGCATCTGTATTTTTAATATACAAAAACTCCACTTTATCACCTGTTGCTACAGTACCCGGATTTGCGTTTGCATTTATCGCTGTATAATCGGTGTAATAACCTTGCATCAAGTCTGTGCTTGCTGCTGTAACACTGGTTAGTTTGTAATACCACTTGTCGTTCGCATCCTTTGGCGAAACAGTGGTTGTGGCTTCGATAGTTTTGGCTATCTCGTCCGGTAGAATTGTGGTCTTCATAACCACTGTTGCTGCATCTGCCATGATTATTCTCCTCTATCAGCTATTTTGCAGATTTCTTGGCTGCTGGTTTCTTAGCGGGAGCCTTTTTCTTGGCTGCAGCCTTCTTAACGGGTTTCTTTTCCTCTACAGGAACTTCTACCCAAGCTTCATTCACCTCAGTTGTGGGGTCATCTTTTACATAATGTCCCTTATCATCACGAGCGCGAACAAGTTTCGTTTTAACTACGTTTTCGGCGTCACGCATCGCACGTTTTGCAGCGCGAATTTGCTCAACCACTTTCTCTCTAACAGATGATGCCATTATCCTGTTCCTTTCATACGGGCATTCAGAGCGGCAATATCTCTTTGAGTTTGTACTCTATCTTCAGCCACTCTAGTTTTGTCAGCAAGCGCTTCTTCTTGAAGCTCTATACGGCGATTAGCCAATTGAGCATCCATCGCGTCACGGTCAGCCTCTAAACCTTGCTTTACCTCAAATTCTTGAGATTTGCGATCTAAATCTGCCGCTTTTAGCTGTAATTCCTGCTGTCGAATTGCAACTAATGGATCTTGTGGTTCCTCTTGAGGCTCTAATGTCTGTGCGTACTGCTCTGTCATATCTGCTATCAGCATCGCTGCTTGACGCTCTATAGCAGGCTGTAGCATCTGCATAGCCTCTGGGTTTTGTTGTACTTCTGGACCTGCTTGTTCCATAACTATTTGCTGTGCTTGCTGCTCTGCCAACAATCCAATGTGTTCTTGAATGTGGCCTTGCAGCGTTATCATAGCCTGTGGGTTTGTTTGCACAGATGGTGTAGATATAATAGCCAAGTGTGTTTCCATATGAGCCTTGTGATCTTGCTGCGGAAACGCCTGAACTACACCACCAGTCAAAGCTATCTTGTTTTCCATAGCTGGGTTCATCGGCTGTGGCTGTGGTGGTATCGGTAATATTGAATCAATATTACTAACGCCTAACGCCTCATACATCTTACGATACGCTTGATACAATCCTTGTGGTCCACCATGAATTTGTGGATTGGATTGCACTAATTGTAATTGTGTTTGCGCAAGAGCAATGCGTTGAGCCATCGAGAATATGTTAGGATCGCTGACCGGAAGCACATCCACTCGCGCATCAAAGTCTTGCGCAAACACTTCGGGTCCAAACTCTATCGAAGGCATGTAAGGATATAATTGCATAGTGTCTGCGAATACTTTCGATAACAGTTTGAACTCTATCTTTTGAGAATAGTGCATACGTTTATGAATCGCGGACATAACCTTCGTGCCACGCTCCATAATCGCCATTGTGGTGCCAACAGGTGTTTCACCACTCATCTCACCCACTTTCATGTCAGCCATAGTCGCAAAGCGGCGTCCAGCGTCCACGAGAGTGCCTAGAAGATTGTATAAGGTTCCTGAAGGCTCTTTAAACGGTAAAGGCATCAAAGAGTTTCTTATATCGGTTCCCGCAACGTCTATGTCACGGAACTCGCCGGGCTGTATTGCATTGTCCTCATCTCTAATCCTTGCACCACGGGCTTTAAAACCAGCAGGTAAGTTAGAAAGTGTACCAGCATCAATCAACTGACGAAGAATAGATGTAGATGCTTGAGCCAATCCACCAATCATATGTGTTAAGCCAAGTCCATAAAAACCAAGACCGGGCAAGAATTTGTAATGCACAAAGTATTGAGTGCGCTTTTTCAGCATGTCTGCTTCTTCATAGTTCCTACGAATACCAAGAACCTCTCCAGTGTCCTCAATAATTGTAACAACATACGGTAATTTCAAACCACTCTCGGCACCTGTCTCATCAAGATCCTCAAAGCCGGGAAGATCTAAATCAGTGTGTATCTCATACAAAGTAAGCTCATATGAAGAACTTCCGGGATAAACACCCTGCACTTCATTGATAGCTTCCTGTACCTCTGACATTTTTTCTGCAGCAGAACCCTCTTGAGGCAGGTCTACATCACGATAAAAACCTGCTATCTGTAGCTTTCGAACCTCGTTCGAAGCCATCTTGATAACATGCGTAATTCTAGGTGAAGACGCCAAATCAGTTGCGCCATACGGAACAACCAGATCTTCTGCATGAACAAACTGGCTAACAGCACGACCTTTTAATGGATCGAAGTAAACCTTTTTGAATGTAGAACCCACAACAGGAAGATAAAACAGCATCTGATCCATCTCAGGATCATACTCCTCCATTTCATAGGTAATCATATAATTCATATAATCCTTGACACGCTCTGCTTGCTTAACAAGCTGCTCTGACTGCGCACCAACAACTTGTGTTCTTACAGGCCCACTTGCAGGCAACATTTCACGATACGCTTGTGCCTGAAACTGCGTAACGCTTTCTGCCAACAGAGGATGTATAACACCAGATGATCCCTCAAATGGCTCTGCACGATCCTCATACTGCATACCAAGAAACTCTAAGCCTCGTTTGTATGTATCCTGCCAGTCTTGTCTGGAAGATATATCGTCATCAATATCTCCAGTTAAATCAGAAGAAATCTTACCTAAATCACTATCATCCATGAACTCAGCTAGGTTTGAATCATGTGATATTTGTGGTATCTCTTGTTCTTCTGCATATTCTCCAATGATTGCAGATCCGTCATCAAATTCAAAAACACCGGGATCTTGAGGTAATTCTTCAACCAAGACCTCATCTGGTTGCACCTCTGGAAGCTGTGGGCCTATAATACCGCCCGGACCTGCATCTCTTTCAATAGCCATACCTACTTACCTTTTTGTGTTGGAGCAAAGTCCGCTCGACCTTGAGCTGCCACGAGGGAGCGAGTAAAATGGACTGGGAGGTCTCCATCATCCTTCGCTCCAACCTCTTCAAGCTCATTAACAGATTGATTAATACCTGAATTAAGAACTTGTAAATTTATTTTGACAATAGATGTCATTATCTAACCCCTGAGAACCCCGTCCCTGATACAGCAGCTCCACCGCCTCGACAAACAGCGCCTCCCGGTTTCATCTTTTTAATTACACCGCCTTTTTTCTTTTTAACAACTTTTTTTTGCTTTGCAGCAGTTTTCATTGGTTCGGTTGTATTACCGTCACCATCTATGTCGATATAGTCAGGTTTGGATTTCATATCTTATCTCCTATGATTGTCCTTTGAATTTTGGCCCACGGCCTTTCATAACAGCGCCACCATTCTGCATCGCACGAACTGCGCCACCTTTGGCTTTATTAGAATAAGTATCGTCCATCATATCTATAAAATATTGAGCTTTAAATTTTCCCGCTTCTTTAGGAGTCATTTTTCCCTCTAACATTCTTTCTTCAATAGCCTTATTAATTTTCTTTTCTAGATCTGTTTCTATATATCTACCTGTAGCACTTTTTTTAGCGTTGTCTCGCCTTGCCTGACGTTGCCTATCAGATTGATAAAATTGACTACCGCTTTCAGTAGGTTTTAACTTAATCTTCTTTGGTTTATTAGCCATTAGTAGTATTCCTTCCTTCTACGAGAATACATCAAATCATCGTCTTCATAATCACTTGGAGTGGTAATAAAACCACCCTGCCTAAAACGTAGTATAGCCTGTGTCATCGAATCCGCCAAGTCATCATGTTCACCATTTGGAAAAGAAGCGCATTCTTCTATCACTTCTTCAGCAAAATTCATCTCTGGTGCCCACACCATACCACTCTCAAATACAGGCGCACATGAGTGCATTCGGGTAAACTTGTCAGCCCCCTTGCCCGGAGTAAAAGGGGTTACAGGTATTCCCATACGCCTTAATTCCTGTGTCAATGGCATACCAGATCCTTTTTGTTCTATAAGTACCATATCAGGATCGAACTCTTCCCACAACTCATGCGCAGCGTTTTTTAATTCTGGGAACTCCCAACGCCCCCTAACAGCGTCAAGCAAAACAATGTGATCCTCGCCAGTTTCCTCCCTATGAAACACGCCCCAAGTCGTAATAGCACTGTAATCAGCCCTGTCAGACTTGCTAAATGCCGTGTCATAGCTCTGAATAACGTAACTACAGTTGGGTGGCTCGTCTTTTTCCCACAAATTCCACCATTCACGCTTAATTATCGCACCCTCTTCAGCCGTAGGGTTCTGCATGTACTGCGCATTCCATTTAGACACAGGAATCGAGGCTTTTACGCCCTCTAATTCATCCAAAGTCCAAAATTCAGGCCATAAAGACTTGCCAGACGGCATAATTGCAGGAAATTCCACGATTTCCCATTTATCAGCGCCCTTTTCGCTCTGTTTTTGCAAAACTTTTGCAGTCAAATCGCGAATAGACCACCGTGTCATCACAATTATGATGGCACCACCGGGCTGCAAACGCTGTCGAGGACCAGATGTGTACCATTCGTAGATATTATCCAACGCCGTAACGCTCAAAGCGTCTTGTTCAGACACAGGATCATCAATAATAGCTAAATCTGCACCTCGACCTGCAAGCGCACCGCCCACACCTACAGCGTAATACTCACCACCCTTGTTTGTACTCCATCTACCAGACGCTTTCGCGTCCCCTGCTAGACTTACTTCAGGAAAAACATCCCTGAAATCCTCGCTGTCAATTAAATTTTTGACTTTTCGACCAAAACCAACGGCTAGTTCAGCCGTGTGAGTCGCTTGAATGATTTTTTTCGTGGGATCTCGCCCCATTAGCCACGTTGGAAACAAATAAGACGCAAATTCTGACTTCGTATGTCGTGGCGGCATGTTAATAATCAGTCTTTTTAACTTGCCATCCGCTACAGCTTGCAGTTTCTCAGCGTAAATCTTGTGATGCCTGCCCTCAATAAACTGAGGCCAAACGTGCTTTACAAACGTCATGAAGTTTTCTTGCTTAGTAGTCCTGTCATCTAAAGTTTTAAGCCGCTCCAACATAGGAGCGACTTTCGCTAACTCTTCATCAGTTAAATACTGAGTGAAGTCACTCAGATCGTTCATAACGAACCAAGCCCCATACTAACAGAACCACCTTTTTTGTATTTTTTAAGTATTGTCGGCATCACTTTATCATCAAAAAATACATAATTATAAGTGGGATTTGGATTATCTCTACGACTACTAGCGTCTAAAAACCTTAAATGAGTATATCCACCTTCAGCAAGTTTTTTCATTTCTTCTACATTTTTTGGTTTAAATATTTTTTCTGATATCTTTGGTGTACCAGAATCTTTATCTATGAGAACTTTATCTAAAGTATATGGTAGATTTTTATTATTTGTTTTTTTAAGAAGGTTTTTCGATCCAGCGGCTGTTTCAATTCTATCTCGCACCCAATCTTCTCCAAAAATATTCACCATATCATTTAAAGTTCCAATATCTATTGGAGCAAGAGACTGCTCTTTAAAAGTTGCCGTAACGGCTGGACCAAGTTCTGACGATTGCAAGAAATATTTAGATGGATCTCCTCCTTCAATAGACTTTCCTAACCTACTTTCAGGTATGGCAAGTTCAAGTAAATTTCCCGGAATATCATCTAAATTTTTATACACAATTTCATTTAGGTTTTGTCTTCCGGTGTTCGCTTTTTCACTTACATTCTTGAATAGCTTATCAATAACTCCTCTTTTTTCTTTTAATTCTTTAATTTGATTTTCAAGTATTTCTCGGTCTTTTGGGTCCATAGTAATAAAAATTGGAAATAAATCATCTCTTTTAGTCATGACTTTTCCTAACTCTTTATCAATTACAAACCCTATATTTCTAAGAAGAGTTTCATTAGCTTCATTAGCAGGATAGCGGTCAGCTTCGATCTGACTATTTGTGAGTTTTTTAGCCTCTTCAATATAGGGATCAAAAGACTTTTTATGATCTTTTAACGCAGACATTTCATTTACCTTCATATCAGCACTAAGATTATTAATAAAATCTAAAGCTTTAGAAAAATCTTTTTCAGTTTCTAACTTAAATGCTTCTTGTGCAGTAGACAAATCACCATATTTTTCAATAAGATCATCTTGAGCCTTTTTTATTTCCATCTGTTCTGTGAATTTCATAGGGGGGCCATCACTTCCATACATATAGCGATAAGATTGCCCAGTATTTGGGTTTTGAGCAGTATAAATGCCCTTACCCATCATCGCTCCAGCGCCGCTTTGTTGGGCGTCATCAGATCCTTTTACCATTCTACCTTCACCAGTACCGATATACTCTGTAGAAAATCTACCTTCTGGATATGATTCAACAACTTTAGAACCGGGCGGTAGTTGACTATAGTCGATCATAGTACCAACGTAAGGAGTATTTACAATCGTGGTGTTACCATCAGGTAAAAGAATTTTTATTTGTGGTGCAAAACTATCTTTTTTAGGAGTTCCGTGATAAAGTCTTAAATTGTTGCTAGTAGTATCAACTTGAGTTTCTGGGGTTCCAAGACCAAAAGTAGATGTAATTACATTTTCAATAGGCTCTCTAAAATATTTTCCTAAACCAATACCTAGAAGCGCATCTGTAGCTCCACCAAACATTCCAAATAAATCAGATGTTTGTCTTTTGCCTGTGGGAGAATATTTTTGAGGGTCAAGATAACGAGCAGCAGCATCTCTTGGACGCATAAACATATTAGTAAAAGGATTAAGATTAGACAAATCTGTAAGACCTAACATATCTGCAGTAGAACGCAAACCCGGAGGAATATATTGACCAACAGGAATGCTATACCTATCAACATTGCCGCTATAATCTGGTTGCGTAGGGCTAACAAAACGTAAACCGCTATTTGCGTAGGGCTGTACATAACCTTGATTAGCTCTAAGAGATGCTCTATCCTCTGCAGGTGTAGAAGGAGAAGGAACAACTATATTGTCATCCCTCTGCGTCTCAGCCATCTGATTGGCAATAATACTTGCTAAGTAATCACTGCGCTCATTAGGTCTTTCAACAATATTACCCCTGCCACCACGAACAGGTTCTGGATCAGGATCTCTAGTAAAATAAGATGACATAACGTCAGGAACAGAAGTATCCTCAGTGGTGTCCTTGTTAGCATCTAAATCATAAATGCTACCTCGACCACGCTCGTAAATCATCTTATCCGCCCATAGCCGCTAAGAAATTATCCGCTACACGATTTAAACCAACTGAACCGCCAGCCTGCATGGTTCTTACCTCATCAGTATCACCAATCGGCTTAACGATCTTCTTCATAATATCGTCTAACTCGCTAAACTCATCGTCCCTATTACGATTTAAATCATAAGATGGACCTTCTTCAGCTTCCTCAATAGGAACACAAATTCTTGATACAGGATCAAGCTTCATGCCCGGAGGACATGGATCTACAACTGCGCCAACAACATCTTTAGGATCATCACCGTCTCTGTCGCTTAGTCTTTGCTGTTCCTTCATCATCTTATCCATAGTTTCTTGGCTTTTGTCTAACCAAGCTTTTGCTATATCTCTAGGAACACCGTTATCCATCATTCTTTTTAATCTATTTTCGTAACTACCAAAAAGACCTGCATAACCAAGCATTTTCATATCATATGCTATATTGCCCGGAATAGCCTTAAAATCTCGCGCTAATCTTTGTAAAAATGTTAATGCTTCATCATCTTCATCATCACTAGAACCAGTGCCAGTGCCAGTGCCACCTTGACCGCCGCCAGCGCCACCGCCACCGCCTGTCGCATTAGGATCGCCTAAACCTAAATTACTTAAAGCATTTGCAACATCTTCAGGTAAATTAATATTAGCCGCTGATAAAGGTGCTTCAAGCGGCAAATAAGCTGGTCCAGCAGTCATGCCTGTGTTCGGCATGTCACTAGGAGAATAGGCAGGACCGGGTTGCATACTAGTATTAGGCATACCGCTATCAGTACCGGGCTGAGTAAAACTTGCTTCTTGAAGATTTATGCTGGGATCTGGTGCATATGTAATAGACGGAACAGATGGAACCGAACTTAAACCACCAGTGCCGCGTGGCAACTCTACATCATCAAAACCACCAAAAGATCTCATGTTTCTCGCAGCATTACGAGCAGAACGATCAACCATTTCCTGATTAAAAGCATCTCTACGATCAGGATTCATTATATCACTACCAGATTTAATCATATCAAAATCAGGAACAACAGACGTATCACTGCGCAAATCAGTTAAACCTTGATCTGATAACTGTTGAGCTAACTCAGCAGATGTCGGCGTGTAATCATCATCATCTGGAAAAGTAACGACAGGCGCAGGCTTGTCATCATTCGGACTGCTGCCACCCCTAATCTTATCCATAAGCTGACTATGCGTCATAGCACCAGTTCTACCCGGATTTCTCTGAGATGCCGCCGATTGAGCAGCAGCAAACGAAGGTCCGCTGTAATCCGCCATAGAAGTACCACCTCGGCGCATATTCCTAACAATACCACCGCCACGCATACCAACAACTGGAGGTCTAGCCGCCGTGTTCATCATCTGACCCGTAAAAACATTCATGTCGCCCATCTGATCAGACGCTACTGGCGGACGCCTGCTTGCAAGCATCGTCTCTAAACTATCACCAAAACGCTTGCGCCTTCGCGCATTCACAGGAACTGGCGCAGTACCAGCCGCTTGCGCAGGTAAAGAACCAACTGGCTGTTGACCAAACTGCATCGGCACGGGCATAGGTGACGGCAGCGTGTTCATAGGCTGGTTTGGCATCATAGGGGGAGGAGCAAGTCCTGTTTTTACTGCAACCATAAATCAAGTCTCCTAAACAAACTTAATTCGCATCCTAGCAGTAACTTAAAATTTAATCAACACACTCTAATAACTTCATTCTTCTATAATCTAAAACAGAAAAAGTTCCAACATTAGCTGCATCGCCAAAAATCATAATACACATTGCAGCCCACAATCCTCGAACCTCATCATTAAAATTAACTTCACCGTTGATAAAACGTATTTCTGCGTCTACACAAACGTCAGACCACCACTGAGTATTTCCCCTCACAGGTATTAAACACACTTTAGTACCAGAGCCTCTATGACTATGAGCCTTTCGAACCCATTTACTCAAGCTCCTGTTAAAAGGAGGATTCATCCAACAATTACCAACCCAATCCTTACTCAAAGCATCATCTTCTAAAGTCCAATATTTCGGTAATTTATGATTTGATACACTCGCACAAACATCAAAAGTTAAATCAAACTCATCAATTAAAGGATCAACTATCGCTCGTGGCGTACTATACTCAATAGATCGACTTATACCAACCGAACCCATTCCAATTACGTCAGTACCCATTAATCAACACACTCTAATAAACCTTCTTTCATCATGCTCTCAGCAAGCCTGTCCCTGTTCGTGTAACAATAAGAACCACGGTTCCACTCAACCATCTCACCCGCAAGCCTGCGCATAAACTTATACTCATCCTCACCATTGAAATAATGATCCTTTTGAATATATGGCACAACCTCGCCCGGAGTCTGTGCGTAAAACTCTGATGTCGATCCGTATGTCAATCTATACTTTGGCATTTTCTTTCACCACCTCTAATATACAAAACCTCAAATCAGGATGAAGCTCCTGAAAATATTGCTTGGAAGATTTAGCAGCTTCAATATCTTTATAAAAACCATCCGCAACCATAGGAAAAAGAGGCCCAAATATATGAGGATTTGGCTTCTTTTCATTTAAATCATGACCAAAAACCATATACCACTCTTCAACCGCCATACCCTATATCCTTTCGTTTGTGGTACTTTATGGGACATTCTAGGGTACCTGTCAAGGGTATAGGGTACCTTGAAAGCCTCTAGGGTACCTAAAACTTTTTTTGTGGTGAATGTTGGTGGGGAACTTAGTGTAGAGGTATGTCCGATACGCTCGCATATATAGGGGTGGGTATACAGCCCGTACCCCGACCCGAGAGTATAATTGTTCGGATTGGCTAGGGTACCTTAGAAAAAGAAAAAGCCCGCTCTAGGCGGGCTTCCCGTTTGGTGTAAGCCTATACCCTAGTTAGGGTATAGGTCTGTTGTTCTATTCTGCCAGTATTCAAAATCATTGTCGTCAACATTTGACCATATACTCGCGTTGCCTATTCTGTTTTCTGGTATCATTATCGTACCAGAATTTTCTACAGTTATTTCGTGTAGAATTTCATAGCTAGTGTGGTCTGTACCTTGCCCGTATCTTGCGCCGTTCGCTTGCATGGTATTTGTAACAACAGCGCTATGACCTACTCGATTGCGTATCTCACTAACAGCGGCTCTAACACGTTGTTCACTGCAACCCGTTGCGTCCATTATTTCGCGTGTACTCGCACCACCATTTCTCATTAGTGAATATTGAACACCTACCCTTGAACCATTGCGAAAAGGATTTTCTGGGGTTGTTTCAGTCGTTGAACCGCTACCAGTTTCAACGCGATTTGTAATTGACCAGTTTACAATTGTACGAATTAGTTTGCACCATGCCATAATTTTTTCCGCTTCAATCGTTCCGCTATGCTGTCTAAATTCAACAGTACCGCGTGACCATGTTTGAAAGTTGATAGTTGAAAACTTGCCGCTTGTGTTATTTGGGCTGATAGTCAATCTTTTGAGACCTTCAATAGTCGCGTCATTAGCGTGAAGGTTATCAAATTCATTAACGCTGATAGGATTGCAATAACGGTTATTAGTGCGACTAGGTGGTAATGTACGATTGATAAGGTGTTGTTGTCGTGAATAGCGGTAAGCAACATCATACCATACTACCGCGCTAATCTCATCTTCTAAGCCTTCAGTGTAATAACGTCCAGTATTGTGAAACGTTGAAATACTATTTGCTGTCCAATTGTGAGATTGCGCTTGCGTTTCATCTAGTGGCCTAATGCCAACATGAACATGCAAACCGCAATCAATGTTAACACGACAACTTAGTCTATTGAGTACACGACAAACGCTTGTCAAATATTCATAGGCTACTTGGCAAGGTGTACCATCACTATTGAATAAGCATAATGGTGGAAGCGCAATTTCAGCGTCAACGTTAGGTGTATGATCTATCTTTACGTCACAACCCTTTATGTTCTCATTTTCAAACGCTCTTTTAATAACAGACACTGAAACACCTGATGTTTCAATCTCAATTCCTTGTATTAGTAATTTTGTCATAATCTTAAGCCTTTCTGTTTTGTTAAGATGCTTTGCATCTTAATGGCATATTATGGGATAGTCAATACATTAAATAAATTTTTTTATATTTATAATGTATATAATAAATTCAAAGAACAATTGTTCGGGTTATAAAAAGAGCAGGAAAGAAGATATAAAAAAAGGGATACTAAATTAATAGTATCCCGATCCCGATATATTAAAGGCTCCGATCCCGATCCCGAAGCCCCGATGTTTATTCCCGATTAATCCACATCTACAAATTCAATACTGCTTGAACCTTTAGCAAGCACTGCCCGTTTAACGCACACGTTATCAACAAAGAACCGATATTCTCTGTCGCCGTTGTCGTGTAACCTGTGAGTTGTCCTGTGGCTCACGAAGTCGTGGCTGTTCTTGGCACTTGTTCCTACTACAACGTCAACCTGTCCTTCTGCTTTTACGCCGTAGCTTTTACTGCTCCCATAGATGCAAGCGGTTACTTTGTTCCAAATTGGATAGCTTCTAGACATTTTTTGCCTCCATATAATCTTTAACGCCTTGATATGACATAATGTAATGATATTGACCGTATAGCTCTTCTACTTTGATCCAATTACCAATAATAGAAGCCTTGAAGCCTTTTTCTTTGAGCTGTTTAATTGCCCAATTTTGAAAACTATTCATAATATATTTCCTTTTCTGTTTTAATAATCCCATACTATCCCACATCAAACAGCTTGTCAACAAAAAAGATAAAAAAAATTATCTACCTGTACGCCAGCCCAGCCTGTAGGAATAAACCGAACAATTGTTCGCGCCCAGCTCAAAAAAAATGCTGGGCAAATTGCCCAGCAGGAATAATTATTTTGTAATGAAAAAAGTATATTTATGAACGTTACAAGCAAGAACCCCGAACATTGAGGCATCGTGGTACTTCATGAAGTGGCCTTCTTCTTTCATATCTGATGGTAGAGAGTTACCGTGATGTTTTAACATCCATTCACAAAATTCTTGAAAAGGCTTTTCGTCTTCATCTTCAAAACCACTAGTGTCGTCATTGAAAAGCGCGGTCGCCCAAAAGTCAGGAAGATTAAGTTCTACCGTATCATGTTCCATATTATATTCCTCTTTTACTAAACTATGATCCCACAATATCCCAGACTATATATAATGTCAACCCCTAAGATAAATTTTTTTATCCAGGCGGGTCACCGGGGGATCTTCACCGGGGCCGTGCCCCGGGCCGTCCGGTAAACGAACAATTGTTCGGGTTAGCTCACCGGGTGCTGACCGGGCACGGAGTTCCGCCGGGGAGCAGGAGATGCTGCCGGGGAAGATCCGGGTAAACACCCCGGTGTGCCCCGATGCCAGCCCGCTGCAGTGCCCCGATCCCGAACAATTGTTCCCAATCCCGATGACCCGATGACCCCGATCTTCAAAAGGAGATGCTGATGCTCCGAGTTCGAGTTGCACACCCCAGCGTCCTGCGGGTACAATATCCCGAACAATTCTTCGGTATATCCCCGATCCCGCCGCTGGCGACCCCGATGCCCCGATTATCCCGAACATTTCCCGATGGAGGGCGCAAGCCCGACCCCGCAAAGCGTTCCGATCATTCTGCTGGGGTTTCGCTATCCGCTGTTACTGGGATTTGTTCGGCTTCTATGGGAATTTCTGCTGGTGTAACGTCTTTCATGCGATTTTTAGCACGATCCATAAATTCTTGCAGTTGTTCTACGATTTGATCCCTAGACAAGCTGTCGATATTTTCGTGGGTCACATGGCTACGAGCTACCATTAATCCCGTTACCTTGAGCCTGAGTTCTTCGGCTTTGATGGCGGCTGAAAAGTTCCCTGCCTGCCATGCTTCATCTCTGAGCAGTTGCATATCCCGAACAGATTTAGTCACAGAAACACCGTACTTGCTTTCTAGCTCCTGTCTCATCTCTTCGAGGCGTTCTTTCACCGTAGGATTATTAAGAAGCTGTACAGCCCTGACGTTGGCGTTCGAATACCCTGCTTCTCTTGCCGCCGCAGTTTGCGTCATATCCCCGTGAAGATAGTTTTCGAGAAACTTCTGCTGTTTTGGATTAAGCCTTCTATTCCCGTGTACCTTATCTTCTTTTATTCCTACCTTTGGCATCCCAGCTCCTACCCGAACAATTTTTCGACTTGCCTGCCATACTACTAAAAACGCTACGATGGTCAAGTGCTACGGGTGGCACATTTTCCCATAACGCAATGAGGTCACCGAGCAACATTTACGCAAGAGGGGGGGATTGTATATACCCCCCCTTATAGGGGGGTAGGCAATTTTGCCTAAATAAACTATTGATTTTATTACATTTTTTACGCAAAATTAACCTATTTTGCCCATTTTGCCTAAACATACTAAACCATTGATTTTATTACATAATCTATGCAAACGCAAAATGGGCAAGATACTTTGCCTAAACTAATCTTGCGTAAAATAAACATAAAAAAATTTATTTTTTATCTTGACAAGTGGGAAAACTTCATATATACTGTATTTAGTCAAACAGTTATTTTGAGGATAATTATGATGTCTACTTACAACCCATACAGCACTTCGATGCAAACACTCTTCATTAAGAAGATTATCAAGACGGCTCTTGAGTTCCTTGACGATACTGATTTTAAGTTGAGTAAAGAAGACAAGGATTATGCGTTGCAAATTTTGCAAGTAAATACCAATGCAAATGGTGGAAGCCGTGCAGGTAAAAATAAAATCATTATTAATATTAATGGTTGGCAAAAACAAAATGTAAAAAATGGCAAAGCCACTGGTCAAGGAAAAAAATTCAAAGCCAGTAAATACAAAAAGAATGGCTATGTTTATGTTGTTGAATATAGCTCGTATACTGATGACCCCAAGTGCGGAGGTATGTTTGTAAAAATTGGTGATGTTGATCACGCAAATCTTATCACTGTTTTGCATGAGTTGTCACATTATGTTCAACGCACATTGCAACACAATGACCCTGATACATGGGAAACACCGTATATGAAAAAACCGCATGGCAATGGGTTCAAAGAAATCTATTCATTATTGCGTGAACAGTTTTGCAACGATGATGGTGTTCGTCAAGTTTATATCGACTGGTGGAGACAGTTGGCAAAGCAACATCCACACGGGTTAGCATATCCATTAGGTGAATTAATGAAAATTAATGGTGACTTGATGGATTTTGATGATGTTGCATAAGAAGGGTTTCTTACCCCTCTTTTTTATCTTGACATATGGGATTGTCTGGGATAAAAGAATTTATCTAGTAAAGAAAGGAAACAGAAAATGAAATATAATCCAGATGAATTTAACGAGTTACCTTTAAGTGACTTTGAAAAAGGATACCTGACTGCTGTATATGACACAGTAGTAGAAGACGAGGCTAAAGAGTACCATGACAAATACCCAGAGGAAAACTTCTGGTCTAGGTACAATGTTGGTAAACGTGAATTTGATTTGTGCGTATATCTTGTGGATGATAATAAAGTATGTTTGGTTTACGAATGTCATCCTGAGATTGACGGCATGGGTAATGCTACTGGTAATTACACAACCGACACTTCACTCGAATATTATTTGAAGGAGGCATAATATGTATTATCTAGCATATGGTATGAATACTAATAGGGAAGCGATGGCGGCACGTTGCCCCAAGGCCAAGCCTATGGGTGGTTTTTACTTACCTAACTATCGTTTGATTTTTCGCGGGGTTGCTGACTTTCGTGCAGATGCAGATGCTATCTTGCCAGTTGTATTGTGGGAGATCACAGAGGACTGTCTAAAATCTTTGGATGCGTTGGAAGGTTATCCGCATTTATATGATCGCAGACAGTTGAACAATGGTTGGTGGATCTATGACATGAATGGCAACAAGAGCCATTTACGTCCACCGTCTGGTGGTTACTATCACATGATCGAGTGCGGTTATCGTGACTTTGGACTCGATGATTACAACCTGAGAGCGGCATTACGCGATGCTGATCTTGTTGGGCTAGGGGAGACAGCGTGATGCTGACAAAGAGTGAGTTAATCAAACTGGTTCACAAGGCGTTGGCTGACAGCAAGGACAAAGATGTTGATTGTGAGCGCCTGACTTCATTTGAACAAGATAACGATGAGGTTCTTTTAAGGTTCTTTGGATTGGAGGAAGAAGATGAAAGTTGACGTTCGAAGTCCTGTGTCTGCTTACATCGAATTAAATGGTTTTACTATTTATGTTGAGGTTAGTGAGGCTACAGAAAACAAACCGCATATTAGTTATTGGGAGAAGAAAGAAAATGAATAAACTTATTAAGCTTTTGGAGCAGATGGATGCTGACTTTGAAGATCGTTGGATTGCTGTTATTGCTATCTTTATGGTTATCGTTTGGATCTTGGGAGTTCACTTTCAATGGTGGTAGATCCTGACATAACCCGAATAATTTGACCCTCGCAGAAATGCGGGGGTTTTTTTCTGCCCGGCGGATAAACCGAACAATTCATCGGGTTGTACAAAAAGTTGGGACGCGGTGGATTTAATTTGCAAAAAAGGAAAAAAAGCCGCGCCCCGAACAGTTCAACAATTACGGGGGGTAATCGTATAAATCATTTGTAACTTAATTTTATATACATTGCAATTTTTTCTTGCATCCCATAGGTTCCCATGCTAGTGATGTTCACACAGTAGGTTACCGCTTGTTTCCTACTGCCTCAATATACTAGACTATAACCCTCGATGTTTTTATTTCTGTTTTGGCATCGGGGGTTTTTTTATAAAAAAAATTATATTCCCTATTGACCTCCTACATAAAATACTTTATGTGTTATGACATATCTAGTATAGGAGGTCAAAATGGGATTAGATATGTATCTACGCGGTGAGCAATACGTTAGTGAGTATGATCATTCGCAACAAGCACCAGAAGGTGGTAGCTTGAGAGTTGAGCGGCCTAAGATTGATGGCTTTGATATTTGTGAGTACGTTCTTGATATGGGACAGTGGCGCAAGTTCGCACCGTTGCACGAATATATTGTAGACGAGTTTGCAGGTGGCGAGGATAATTGCCAACGAATTCATTTTGAGCCTGAAGATCTTCGCAAGATCGCTAATGCTTTACGGCACGACAAGTTGCCTGCCAATGAAGATTGCGGTGGGTTCTTCTTTGGTAGCCCCGAAGTTTGGCAAGAGGAGCGAACACAACACGCATGGGATCATGCGCAGAAGTTCGAGAAAGCCGCTTTCTGGATGGAGCAAACAGGTTGGCGTTCAGTATATTATCAGGCGAGTTGGTAGTATGTGGATTTGCAACAAATGCAACAAAGAGTGGGGGGTGGATGATTTTGCCCCCGACCTTTGCGAGTGCGGTGGCGAGGTTAAATTCATTGAGCCTCAAGCTATGATTGAGATCAATAAAGTTTTGGACGATGCGTTTCAGAAAGTATTTGGGGAGAAATGGTGATGGAAATGATAGAGTTTGTAAATACAGTTAACAGTCACATTGCAAGTGACACTGGCAGTAAAGAAAACGTTATGCGGTTTGTTATGGACGTATCAGCACCGTTACAAGAGAGAGGTAAAGTCAAAGAAATTTATAATCTTAACCTAAGTGATTGTCATTTGGTTGACGTTTCAGATGTTTGGGACTTTGCTTACAAGCATGTTGCTCCTACAATGTTTAATTACAGAGCAGATGCAGAACGGGAGAGCAGTTTTATAACTCAAAAGTTTGGCATGTTGCCAGAAACATTTGATGGCAAAATATCTAATGACGTTAGAATGCCGTTTGATAAACCGACAGTATTGTTTACCGAACACAGTGATTTGATGAACCATCAGGAGGATGGGTGGAGTGCTTTTGTTTTATTCCATAGAAAGAACGCACCCGTAGATGGACAGTTCGTTGTATTTTGCATGAGTTACAGCACACATGGATTAACAGAAACTCAATTATGTTTGCTTTCACCTAACGGAAAATACATTTCCAACTGGAAAGATAGAACAGCTAGTGAAGACCCAAGAAGAACAGATCTTCACTTCAATCAGCTTTCTTATCAGTGTGCGGCGGCGTTAGCCACAATGAACAATCCAAGACATGTGACTTTCGTGCCTGCGGCTAATAGAGCTAAACGTAAACTAGCGCACCGTGGAATGGGTTTAGCAATGGACGCCATGCATAAAGTTGCATGGGATGTTGATAAGCCAGTGAAAGCTAAAACGCCTCACGATGAGACATTCCACAAAATGCCATACCACTACAGACGCGGTTATTGGCGAAAGTGTGATAAGGATAATCCACGGGCTGAACGTAGATTGCAAGCCCCAAGATATAGAGACCGTTTTCTATGGTGGATGTGGATTGACGGTTACTGGGCAGGACATCCGATGTTCGGCATTAAGAAACAATATTGGCAACCCCGTAAAAAAGAGGAGACAGCGTAATGGCTATTGAAGACGATACTATGTGTATGCACTACACACTTGAAAGGCTTAGTGACATCAAGACTGAGACTGATTTGAATGAGTTCAAAAACGAGATCAAACACAATCTTGGTGTTAACGAGCAATGGCGTAGGGATAACCCTGCTTACCTTGAGTTATTGGCAACAGAGGACTTCGATGTTCTTAGGGCTGTCAGAACAACTAAGGACAAATATGTTCGTAGAGCCTTAGAGAAATCAAAGAACGTCAGTTCTGCTTCTAAACTATTGGGGTTGAAAAATTATCAAACCCTGCAAAACTGGATGAAAGAGTTGGGGATTGAAGATGACAGAAGATGATACATTTCACACGGTTCATGTGTACCCAAAGCCTGATCATTATCCTGAGAAGCGAGAGTTCTTTGTTGAGATAGAGGGCGTTGTTAAGAAGACTTATCCGATCAAAGCTGAGAGTTCTGCAAAGGCTAGTCAGATGGCTAAGAGCGAGTTCATAATTGAGTTCGGTGGGGACAGAGATAAGATCTTAATTAACGATGTGTGGAAAAACAAATGATTGAGTATTTCACCGCTCTTGTCATTGCATATACTTTGCATGGGCATGACATTGAAACAGCCGTATGGTTCGAGAGCGAGAAGCATTGTGCGAAAGCTATGGAGAACAGGAGTGCAGATTTTATGTACGATTATCTGTACGACCTTTACGGCAATGACATTTCGATGGGATGCTACACGACAAATAAAGTGTCAAAATTAGTTAGGCCGCAAGTTCGGCCTAATTGATTATTTTGGCAAATTATATTTTTTTATAATATTTCGAACAAATGTTTCAGTTGAAAACATTACTTCTGCAATTTTTGGTATTTTCATTTTTCTGTTTAAAAAACTATTAACCATCTTTGCATTTTTAGATAGGTTTTTAACCTCATCTTCTTTTTCAGACCAAGTTTTAATTTTAATCTGTCCTCGAAGATGAGGTTTTTCTGATACATCTAACCTGTTTTGAACGCACCAGTTTTTGCTGTAAAGATCCTCGTATCTTATACGAGCCTCTTCACTTTCGTATATTTTACCTTTGGCTTTAGCCTTTAATCCCATCTAGCTTCACCTTTGAGGATAACAGCGTCCCCGACAATGCCAGTGTTGCAGATCTTTGATGCTTCTGCATTAAAAGGTAAGTCTCTAAGCAATCCCTCTTCATTTACGAGGATTTGCCACGTTGGGTTGTCTGGTGATCTAACAATCTCCACTAAACCCCCGACAAGCTCTTGAGCCTTTTGTAAGCTCGGCCTGTCTTCTTTTGTATCAAATACTGTAATCATTACTTTCTCCTTTTTTTATTAGACTGGGATAATTAGCATACTTTACTATATCTAGTCAATACCTAATTCTTCCTCTTCTCTACGCAATCTACCATTGACGACACCAAGCCACTCAATATTTCCACCCTTAGTTCTTTTAAACTGTTTAACTCGACCATCACCAATTAAGTTATCAACATCTTTTTCTATTGTTTGCCTATATTGTTTTTTAATTTCTTGAGCTTCAGTATCTGTTTCTGGTTGATTATGAGCATGATGTAAGATGCCATTCTTTTTTCCAGATTTTGTAAGAGGAAGTCCCATATCTTCACGTTCAACAATCCATCTGTAAATAATTTCTCTTCTTTCTTGAACGCGAGGAGTTGCAGATGATTTAGCTGTATTTAAATCAACAGTTCTATCCTCCAGCAGTCCTGTATTTGCATTCCGAACAAATTTTCGGATTTCACGGTTTGCCACCCCGTTGGATTTCACAACTGCTCCATCATAAATCATGTTTCTTTGATATTTTATACCAAGATCTCTACACCTAGCTTCGGCAACACCTTCATCCACTTGCCAGATAGCAAATGCTGACCTGACCCCATCGACAATAGCTGACGTACCCCGAATAAGGTTACGAGCCTGTTCTGGCGTTGTAACAGGCTCTTTGTCCCTAATCTTAGCCATGTGGTGATTAACCATGACTGTAGCCCCTGTTTCTGTAGCCATCTGAGCCAATAGACCCATAAATGCCGCACCAGCCGCAGGATCTGCGTTTACGTCTGCGTGTACAAATGATGCCATAGGATCAATAACAACCAATGCCAGATCATCCATCTCAAGCATTTCTTCGTATATCTTCTCGAACTCAGGAGATGTGACGTAAGTATTGTCCGATTTCATCATAATTGGAAACACTCCGCCTTCATTTGGCAACGGTACAACCAGCAAGTCATGCCTATAACCCGAACGATTGTTCGAGTTGTCCAGCCTGCTGACCCGGCGGTGCAGTTCATCCCTATCATCTTCCGCCGATAATATAATAGCTGACCCGTGATGAGCGACCAAACCTCCGAAAGAATTTTGCATGGGTTGCCCAGATGCCACTTTCATAGCTAGATCTAACGTCATCATACCTTTACCACTGTCGCCAGCAGCCGCAAAAACACATGGAACTCCCAGCGGAATGGTGTCCCCGATTAGAAACTTTTGTTCGGGTGGCGCACCAGCGAACTGATTTCCAATGATAAGATTTCTGTTCTTGAGCGATAGTGTCTTCTTTACCTTGTGGTTTGGTGCGTTGAGAAACTTTGATATATCAAATGCCTCTTCAATCGCATCAGCCGCATCCCATTTCTTTGGTTTACCCTGTGGTGGCGTAAGCATCGTGACCGACTTCGCCCCTGCGTTGACACCAAGCTCTTGTATTATTCTAGCTAGTTTCTGACCCGCTTCATCGTTATCAGGCCATATAATAAGCTCTTTACCGTGCAATGGAGAGAAGTCGAACTTATCTTTGGTGCGCTGAGATAGCATCCCTGCGCCCCCGATTGTACAAGTTGCTGTGTATCCTAGCTTAATTAATTCATCAGCACACTTCTCGCCTTCTACCCATATGACCCGATCTGCTTCTTTGATTTGCGGTAGATTATATAGCGGTCTTGTCTCTGGTAGTTTGGGAAACTGACGAAACTCTTTCTTTGCGCTGCCGTCACTATCCCGAACAATTTCACCTGTTTGATCCCGTTCGATGTATTTTCTTACAGCAACAAGTATCTCGCCCTCTTCTGAAAGATATAAATACTCGCTATCATATGGCGTTGAGTAATCTATTACCCGCTTTTGTTTAATTTGTTCGGATTGCGTTTCCTGCTG
>Ga0209348_1000327_pt1 | contig 26301 bp, 29 predicted proteins | sample ETNvirenome_2_30_FD_184065 | JGI IMG/M metagenome (GOLD analysis project Ga0209348, IMG submission 184065) | Marine viral communities from the Pacific Ocean - ETNP_2_30 (SPAdes) (version 2) | ecosystem: Environmental > Aquatic > Marine > Oceanic | place: Pacific Ocean | collected 2013-06-22
AAAACGAAAGTCTTCGAATTATCGAAGTTGGATTTTGGATCTGAGAAAAAAGAAGCAGCCTAGCCGTTAAGCTAGACTGTAGAAGCCCAGTGATCAGAGCGAAGCGATGTCGCTGGGTAGTTCACTTTGAGGTTGCTCAGCTTTTCGTAGCTCTACCTCTTTTTTGATCTCAAGCTCTTTAAGCTCAACATCACGCTGGTGAGTGGCTTGAATTGCTTTTTGTTCATCGCTCTTTCTATTCTGCAGTCGCTTTTCAAGTTCATCGAATGCAACAGACATTTTCTCTTCTACTGTTTTAGCACGCAAAGACTGTATTGCTCGGTTATATTCTTCATAAGGCATTTTTACAAGAACATATGCATTTGCTACTCCATCAACATTATACAATTCACGCTTTACTCTCTGCGCACCGGCAACACTAACTTCTTCGACAATTGAATCAATAAGCATATTAATTTGAGTCTCAAGGTTTGAATCTAGAGTCTGGTTTTCATATGAACGCTCTTGGCCAGAGATAAGCTGTTTAAAGCTCTTTGCTACATCAAATTTAGCTCTGAGCTCGGCTGCTTTTAATGCAAAAGGAGGTTTGTTTGATGAACCGAATCCAACGCCAAATACACCTGTTGAGTCAGATTGTGGTACATCTAAGTACCAATCTGGAATACTATTAATGAGTTGGTCCATTTTCTCGGTTTTTTTATCAACTTGCTTTTGGTGAGCAACTTCTATCTGTTCAATTTTTTCATGAATACCGTTACTAGAACATGCTGAAACTGTTAGTACAGTGATCGCGATTAATAGGTGACGTTTTAAAGTTTTCATGCATTTCTCCAAATTTGAATTTCAAAAGTAACGATACAGGATGTTTAAAAACGCGCATTTTTGAAAAAATTTAAATTTGATAAATCAGCAGGACAGCATTTAAGATTCGTATAACCCCCAAATTTGAGAGGGTTAATGAAGAAACTAAAGGATTTTTGCATGAACAAATTCGCCATATTGTTTGGGTTGTCATTTATTTTGCCCAGTAAAGTAATCGCTGTAACTGGTGGAGGAGATCAAGGCGGCCCAGCATATGAAAGTTGGCAAGGGTTGATTATTAAAGATGAAAATCGTTGCTCTGCGTATGATAAAAAGGCGGATTATGAGTATGACCAGAATGTAGAAGATGCCATTGTTGCAAGTATGAATGGGCAAGTTTATGGACCATATACAGGTAGCTATTTTGAATCAGATTCCGAAACCGATATAGAACACATTGTTGCCACTTCTGAGGCTCATGACTCAGGCTTGTGCTCAGCTCCTGTCAGTATAAGAAAAGCCTTCGCCTCTGACTTACTGAATTTAACGCTTGCTTCACCTAAAGTTAATCGATGTAGTAAAACAGGTAAGTGCGGCTTTGATGCCGGTGAGTGGTTGCCAGAAAAAAATAAATGCTGGTTCGTAAATCGCATTGTTCAAGTTAAGCAAAAATATAAATTGAGTATAGATTTAAATGAATATCACGCATTAAGCTCTGTACTGATGAACTGTACTAGTACGGATATGGTATACCACAGCAAAGTTAAATCTTTGCAGCCTACTACTTATGATACGTCCTATCCAACTGGTGCCTTGTCAATTTATGATGATAACCAAAATGGTAAAATTAGCTGCAAAGAAGCAAGAAACCATAAAATAACGCCTGTCTATAGTGGTCACCCAGCCTATCCGTATATGAATGATCGCGATGGCGATGGAGTTGTTTGTAGATGATATTGTAGTCTAAGAAAGGCGGTATATTTTTTCAAAACACACTTGTACAGCCCTTCTTAACTAAAAGCGCGATAGAAAGAATAAATACGAGGGATAGATGATATTAGAATTTTAAAAACTCATAATGTTTAAAATTTTAAAAATTGATCGTAGAATTGAAAGATATGTGTCAGACACGTTAAACAAATGTCCCAAGATAAATACGTATCAATTACAGAAGCAGCAAGATATGCTCGAGAGAAAAAGTTATCTTCAATTAAAGAGTGGCTTGAGGCCAGTGAAGGTGATGAATTTCCAGAGTCTATGCCTAAGCGCCCACCTAATGTATATGGCTGTAAATGGTCAGAAGTTTTAGCTCCAAAAAATTCACCTGGTTGTGGTCGGTTCGTTGAGTTTCATGAAGCTTGTCGAATAGCTCGTACACTGGGTGTTGAGACGATGACACAATTTAGGGAGCTGAGTAAAGAGGGGGGTAGGCCTGCTAATATACCATCAAATCCAAACCTTCATTACAAAAGTGAATGGAAAGGTTGGGTTCATTTCTTAACTGGAAAAACTGAGTAAAGATTTCAGCTATTATTAATCTTCAATCTTTTTTGAAAACTGTATTAGCATTGTGACAGCCGAAAGCATTATATGCTTAGCATTACATCCCCTCAAAAATAATTACTACCGAAAAGACAGTGTAACTGCGAAAGGATAAATGCTCCTTAACCTTTAATGGCTATTCTGTCTCTTAAGTTACCCTTTCACTTAACAACGTTTATATATTGGTGGCACTTTTTATAAAAATCACTTTTTTTTAGGTAAATTTCATTTTCCAAGCTGCTTTAATTAATAAATTAACTTCAGTGGAGATCAAAATGATTTTGCATAGGTTTTTACTATTTCTATTTGTTTTTTCCCCCTTTGCAGCGTTATCAGGACAAGAGGTGACTGTTAATACAGTAAATACACTCTCATCTAATCAACTATTAAAAAGCAGATTTAATGAACCACTCTCTATTATTCGTATACCACCCCTTTATACGGCTGAAGGTAACGTAGCTTATGGAGAGCAAGAAGTAAGCTTTAAGCTCCATGATACTGCCCCAAATGCTGTGATTGTGAATGAGCAAAAAGTAGTTAAGGGGCAGACTATAGACTTTTTGAAAGAGGTTAATGCCGATGGGGGTTTGGATATACCAATATACCCAGCTGCCACCGGTTATACTGGTGAAGCGCATTACACTATAACAGTAAGTGTAAAAGGAGCTAGCTGCCCTGAAGATTATTTATTTTCCGATGGTATGTGCTCAAAAACGCTTATAATTGATGCTACAAACATCTGTCCTACTGGTTATGACTATTTGAAGACAGAAGATAAATGTGTCAAAGAGCTTAATGAACCGGCATTAGTTACTTGCTCAGAAGGTTCTGAGAATTTAGATGGCGTTTGCATTACATCAACTGTTACAAATCCAATCGTATCTTGCCCTGGTGTATGGTCTGAAAAGTACAAGGTGTGCTTTTCAAAGGTGCAGGATTACCCTGGGGAGGCTTATTGTGCTCATGATGAACGAGTGTATCTAATCGAAGATACAGAGAATAAAAAGCCTAACCATGAAAGCATATGTGTTTCTCATGGCCTGCTTGATACTAATGATGCCGAGTATGAACCTTGCACAGCAGGATATACCTTACATAAGTGGGGGGAAGGTGAGTGCACTGACTCAAGAGCTTACTCTGTTGATGTGGAAACCGCGAAACCTTCGGTTGATTGGTGTGATGGAGATGGGCTTGAGTATTATGATAATCAGAATTATCTATGCATTTTTAAGAACCCATATATGTATAAAGCTAATGTCCGTTATGAGTGTGTGGTGGGCGAATACATTGATGGAAATTGCGTTAACCCTTCAAACTACCAAGAACCCAGCTATATGTGTGAGCATGGTGGAGCATATCAGGAAATTAGCTGGGATCTTGATGGAAACCCCCAGTTAAATGTGTGTGTAAATAGAGAGCAGATAGATGGAGACTCAATATACTCATGCCCTGAAAATGCGGAGCTGAACGGAAATAAATGTATTGCCATTACTGAGTCTGAACCAGCCTATAGTTGCCCTGATGATTATGTTTTTTTAGATCAATCTTGCAAGTTGACTCAGACCGCTCATAGCCAAAAAGCTTGTCCAACTGGATGGCAGTTGCATGGTGATAGCTGCATGACTGTAGAGAATCTTTCGCGCCTTAACTTTTTATGTGGGTCCGAGAACCCGCAAATCTTATATTCAGTTATAAAAATTCACTAAAGTTTCCCTGAATTATCTGTCAAAAATAGTTTTTTTTCAGGCATTTCTAAAATCCATTTCAAGTAAATTAATAAGCTCAACTTAATAGATTTTCAAATTTGGACCAAATTCAAAAAGGAATTCTATTTAGAATAACAACTTACTTTGGGTTCTAAAATGCTATTTCGTAAACTATTACTACTGGCCTTGGTATATATATCTTTCAGCACTAAAGCTGAAACCACAGTAAATGTTGAACCTGTAAACACCCTGTCTTCTAAAAGCTTACTAAGTAGTAAAGCTGATGAGCCGTTTACAATAATAAAGGTACCAACATTGTACACCTTGGACGGAAATAAGGCTTTTGGTGAACAGCAGATCACATTTAAGTTACATAGTGACGCACCAAGCTCTGTTGTTGTAAATGGAATTACTGTAACAAAAGGGCAAACTGTTCAATTTGACAAGGCTATTAACTCAGCTGGCGGACTAGATATTCCAATTTACCCAGGGGTAGTTGGATCATCAGGAGCTGCAAATTATACCATCACTCTAAGTGTCAAAGGGGCAACATGTCCTGAAGGTTACATTTTATCTGGCGGAATGTGTTACAGAACAACGACTCAACCAGCAATTAAAGTATGTCCATCAGGTTATTTGTACAGTCTCAGTTCGGGAGATTGTTCTAAAACATATACAGTAGACGCCACTAAGAATTGCCCTGCAGGTACGACGTATTCAAATGGTGTATGTATGGGTTCATCGAGCTCGCCTGCTAGCTCATCTTGCCCCGCTGGATATACGCGCTCAGGAAGTAGTTGTTATAAAGACACTCAAATTGATGCAACTAAAAATTGCCCAGTTGGTACCACGTACTCAAATGGTTTATGTCTAGGTTCATCGAGCTCGCCTGCAAGTTCATCATGCCCTGCTGGATATACGCGTTCCGGTAATAGTTGTTATAAAGATGTTCAAATTGATGCATCTAAGAGTTGCCCTTCTGGATATTCGAATACTGGTTCTGGTTGTGTGAAAAATGAATATGGTACTCCAGCGTACTCGTGTCCATCAGGTTATACATTAAATGGAACTAAGTGTGAAAGAAAAGAATATGCCTTCAAAGTATACGTATGTCCGGCAGGTCAGACTGCTTCACCGGATGTAACGTCATACCCAATGAAATATTATTGTTACTCCAACGGTGTCAGCATGGGTGAAACAACAACTAAAAGTTGCCCTGCAGGATATGTAAGCGACACAAGTCGATATCCATTCGAATGTTCGGCTACTGCATCAGTGGCATCAGTTGCCTCTTGTCCAAGTGGATATACTTCTAGTGGCTCTAACTGTGTTAAATCAACAACAGTTTCATATAATTACTCTTGTCCATCACAATACAGTTTATCAGGGTCGAAGTGTAACAAGAGAGATAATGCGAATTTAGTTTACTCATGTCCGGCTGATGGTAAATTAAATGGTACTAGCTGTGTTAGCTCCACATCTACAGCTGTGACTTACTCTTGCCCGTCACAATATAGTTTGTCAGGGTCGAAATGTAATAAGAGAGAGAATGCGAGTTTAGTTTACTCATGTCCGGCTGGTGGCTCACTAAGTGGCACTAGCTGCGTTAGCTCCACATCTACCGCTGTAACTTACTCTTGCCCAACAGATTATATTTTATCAGGGGAGCAGTGTAGTAAAACTGAAGAAGTTCCAAGTACCAATACTTGCCCTACAGGTTGGAGCCTAGAAGGGGAGGAGTGCACCAAAACCGAATCAGTTGCACCATAACGCTTTTCGCCAAGTCCAATTTTAAAAATTGGACTTGGTTTTAAAACACTTCAACCTGAAACATTTTAAAAAATAGATTAAATTTAAAATTTACTCTTTTTTCCCGCCTTTTAATTAGAAACAAGCTGTAAATTATAAGTAGTTATTCGACCTTGGTATTTTACATATGTCATTGAAAGATATTAAAAATCAAATTCAAAAGGCTTTAAATGTATTTTTAATGCCTTATCCAGAGCTAATTAAAAATGGGGTTGGGACCACTAAACAAGAAATGAATGACATTGGTTTTGCTATTTTCTCGGAGCTGAAGTCTGCAATGGATATCATTTCTGAATTAGGAAAAACACCAATCGTAGAGCCCATGAATTTAAACCAATTCACAATTCCTGCAGATGTATTTTTAAAAAATGAAGATGTAAGAAACGCAATTCTAAAAAACAATCCTGATTTCACTTTAGAATCTTTAGCTGAAATGAACGGCCTATTTATAAACCCAAAAACAGGTGATGTGTTTAAGAAACATGCTCAGCTAAGGATTTAATATGGAACTAAATTTGTCAAAAGGTTTTGCTGAAGCAGAGAAAAATTTAAAGTCTGCTCAATCATTATTGCTTGCTAAGTATGATGTCTCTTGGATATCCAACCCGGAAAAAATAGATTTAGATCGAATAACGTTAATAGATAAAGAAACTTTAACCGAAATTAATGACGCACTTGAAATGATCGCTCAAGCCAAAGATGCTCATGAATTAGAGAGGGTATTATGAAAACTCAGTTCTTAACTTGGTTTTTAATTGGAGTAATTATATTTTTTTTGGACTTCATGAAATTTGATACAGAAAATATAAAATGGCTGTTAGCTGTAGTGGTTGGTGAATTTATAATTGCCTTTATTTTCTTATCAAGTAAAGTTGGTGGTTTTAAGTAATTACTAACAATTCAATTGCTTAAGTCCGATACTGGTTAGTATCGGACTAATCTCCCGATTCGAAAGTTAATATGCTCTTACTAATAACTCTCATTTAGGAACTAAAACATCCCCTTATACCTAGATAAATCTTTTTAATTAATAGAGTCTAATTTCCCAAGATTCTATTTTACAGTTGATTTAACATAACATGTTAATTGCATAAATGGGCATTTACACAAGTATAGTTAGGGTGTATAAATGTACAGTGCTTATGTTTTCGTATGAATTTAATTTATGAACAGCAGATTGGAAAAGATTGTCGATTTAAAACAGCCTCAATTACCGGCTACCAAGATTAAACAAAAATTAAATGAGATTTATGTAAACCCTAAATGTCCGATATTTAATTATGTTAACTCTTTGGCGGCGGATACATCCAAAGAGACCGTCACTCGATGTTTGCAAGCAATTGCAAAACATACTGGCTACGCTGATTTTTATGAAATTAATTGGGCAGAAATTACTTCAACTGATTTAAATAGCCTTATCCATAACCTAAAAGCCAAGGAACTATCTCCAAAAACGATTTCATTATATGTATCCGTTGTAAAGGGTGTATGTGAGCATGCCTATTTGTTAGGGCAGATTTCTAGATTGCAGCTAGATGGTATTCTAAAAGTGAAAGGAGAAACCGGCTCTAGAATTAAAAAACATCAGGTAATTTCTCGCTCTAGTTTCCAAGAGCTTTTGGAGAGAATAGCAAGTTCAAACCCAACTAATAGAAATAAAATGCTCAGAGATTTGGCGCTTTTTCATATTTTAATTGGTACCGGGTTAAGAAGAAGTGAGTTGGCCACAATAGAGATTTCATCATTAGTCTTAGAGCTTAGTAACGAAGATAGAGTTACAGTAAATACTCAGTATTTGAAGATTATTGGTAAAGGTAATAAGGAAAGATATGTTGCGATCCACCCTGTTACAAAAATTGCTTTGGAAGACTGGTTGAACGTTCGAGGTATAAAGCCAGGTCCGTTATTTGTCAAAGTGCCACGTAGTGGAAACATTGATGTTGAAAATAGTAACCCTTTAACTGGCAGCGCTATTTATGAACTTTGTAAAAAATATAACACTGTTGCTCCCCATTCTCTAAGACGATCATACGCGACTTGGCTCGATGAAAAAGGCGTTAAGATAAGCAGAATTAGTAAACTTCTTGGCCACTCCAAAGAAGTTACAACTGCAATGTATATTGTAGATGAAGATTCAAAGGCATTTGAGGATGTGTTGAATAATTTGTTTTAATCTCAAATATTTTGTTCTTGGTTGTCTGTGTTGGCTGCAATTTACTGATATATAGGATTTTATTACATAACAAGATGTGACAAGGAACAACATGATTTTATTTGTTCATTTTAAATTTATCTTTTTTTGTTAGAATATAAGCTAGTGATCTTATAAGAACAACCAAACATGGCTGATACATACTTTAAAAATCTAGATGATGACTCAAAGAAAAAATACGTCTCGCAAGTTTTAGAACGATGCAAACAGGTGTGGGGTGTTGATGAGCTACATGAAATTGAAGATGAGAATGGACGTCGAGCTCTAGGGCATAATGCGAGCACTATGAAAATGTGGTTGAGCCGCCCTTCTATGCCATGGGATTTTATTTTAACTACTGCGATTAAAAAAAATGTAAGCCTGGATTACCTTCTTCTGAACATAAATGAAAACACAAGTCTAGAAGATGTTAGACCTGAAGAACTTCTTGAAACTGTAAATAAAGTAGTTGCAAGCTCGTTAGAAGAAAGTGCTGATTACGGAATTATTGACCCTACTTTTGTTCCAACAATTACTAAGAAGATTAAAACGTCATTAGAAGGTGCTTTAACAATTAAAGCCAAACCCTCCAAATCAGCCTAGGCAAAATCAAATTAGCAAGAAAATGGCCAGAAAGACCTTGGCCATTTTTAATCCGACTGGCGTAAAAGCAATTTTTCCGTAAAAAGAAGTTTTACTTTAGTAATAAAAGTTGGTGCTAGAAATGCACTAAGTAATATCAAGTCGTTTATATTTACAGTAATAGAGTAAAAAAAGCCTAAAAAAGGGTTAAGGGAATTTTGCGTAATATAATTTAACATCAAAATTAGGTGCAAGACTGAATTTATCAAAAAGATACACATTGTGATTACTGAACCATCTGAGTATCCTTTATCCTTTCTTATAAAAGGAAATAGTAAGGCAATGATAAGCGCTGTAATGCTATCAAAAAGAGAGAACATCAAATACATATTGACTATACCATCTATAAAACCACCCCCTTCTCTTAAGTACTCTAGAGCCATTAAGTAATCAGTTGATAAATAGGATATTGTAACGAATGTTACTAAACACATGTGTGAGAATGATGTTTTTTTGAAGTAGGCTTTAATGATAGTTAGGCAGAAAACCATAAAAAGTAAGCCTGAAAAGCTCATCAAGTATTTAAAAAAGAAGTCACTAGCTCCTGCAGTAAATAACTTGTTATAAGAAACTACAAATGCATTTATATGTTCCATATTAAGCTCTGCGTTTGTAGCTGGCTAAATTAACAACATTTTTGAGCTCTATCTTGGATGCATAGGCTGGGGTAATACTACTCTTTTGAGGAAAGCCTTCTATTCCAGCAAGTTCAGCTTTAATTTCTTGAATTCTACGGAAGACAGCAGAACGCTCATCATTAACTGGCAGTCCTTTCATGTAGACCTCCAGTTGAATCGACTCTTGAACCAACTTTCTGACGCGCTGCGCTATTGCAAGAGAACGAATAAATTCACGCTTTAAGAATACAGCTAAAGAAATCACCCAAAATATGAAGCAGAATAATAAGCTCATTAAGGCTATAGGCGAAGCTCCCATACAAACATCCAACTCTAACTACTACATCGAATTTAATAATAATGTACTGAGAGTTTACCAGCAATAGTCCTTTATTATTGCTTTTATATGACCAACTGTTATCTTTTGCCTGCGTATTTGAGGAGAAAAATTTACATCTGTTTAGATGAGAAGGAGTCATAGTGTGGCGAAAATAGTACTAAAAACGCCATTAGCTTCATTAAAGTTATAATTTCTGGCAGTCTTTTTTCAGCAAGCTTACACTTTCAAATCTATTTGGCTTAAAAAAGTGAAATTTTAATTAAAAATAAACTTAATATGTTCCATTGAAATTTATCATTGAGTGATGATAATTGGAGGTTCAAATGTTACTCATTAAAAAAAAGCAAAGCCCAGTACGGGGGTTATTTTACATTTCACTTTGTATTTCATTATCTATTGTAAGTTGCAGCTTGAATTCATACTTTCGATACGGTATGACTTTGCCGCTTGAATTTTACACTCCCTTAATTATTACTTTGATATTGATTCTATTGAGCTCAAAGCAAGGAACTGTCTGTTTCGGCCCAGTTAAATTATTTAATTCTGGAAAATAGCGTGATTTAAAGAGTGTGTTAGCCTTAGATTTAAATGCTCGATGTGGAAGACTTTCAATGCAAAATAGTACAGCACTAATATCAATAATCTTAGCGTGCTTATCAAGCGAAGCTACAGCAATTATCCATGGGGATAATACTGCATGTTATCCATTATCATATGATAGAGCTGCAATCGAAAAGCAAATAAAAGTGGATTTGTTTACTACGTATACGGCCTTAAACACTATAAGTGGAGAGGAAAAACTATTGAATGACACTTACTCAGCTGAACTTGAGAATATAAAAGTGGTATCTACTGAGTTTCAATATTTTAAATTTTCTTACTCTGAGCGTGATGGCCAACTTTGTGGTTCAATAGTAAAAAAGTAATTAATCTAAAATAAGAGGGTAAATATGAAAGAATATTACGTTGTAGAAATTGGTTATAGTGGCGCTGGAGGAGATGTAGCTAAAAGATTTACATTGGATAAAGACAAAGCTCTTTGGTTTGCTGAGGTATTTTTTACGGGCCTGTTAAATTTATTCCCGCTTTTTAGAGTAAGAGCCTAATTTTGTCCGATAACATTATTAAACGTCTTTTTGGGGCAAAATAACATGCTTAATTCCTAGCTGTCTTAATTATTTATTTACAAAGGTAATTATTGGTGAAATTATCATGGTATGTAATATACGCCATTTTGGTGTGTTATAAACCACCAAAATGGAGTTCAATAAGCTGCTAGGCATATTGTGCCGACCTCAGCTAACCATATAGGAGTTAAGTTTGGCTGCAGCTAGTAATTCTGTCGTTCATTTAACGATGAGATATAAAAAGACTGAGCTTTCAATCGGTTCAGGAGTTATCTATAAGCACGGATCAAACTACTTTATTGTTACAGCTTGGCATAATCTGGCCGGTCGACATTCTGAAACATTAAAGCCATTATCAAATGAGTCAGCAATACCTGATAACGTAGTAGTTAATCTTGCCGTCAATGAGCCTACTTCTGGTATGGTGACTCGTCACTCAATTACAATCCAATTGGTTGATGAAGAAAAATCACTTTTTTATATCCACCCTGTAAATTATCCTCGAGTGGATGTAGCGATTATACCTTTTGACCCTAGTGGAACTTTTTTGTCTGAAATATACCTTTCAACAGGTAAACATAAAGACATTGGTTTTTCCCCCATCATGAAAGTACCTGGCGGTGGGACTACTGAAATATGCCCTATACAAAGCTATCTTGTTCCAAACTCTGAAGTGATTGATAAATGGTTTGATAGCGTTGATGTGACAGAGGAATTATTTATTCCAGGGTATCCACATAATGTGAAGGACTTTTATTCACAACCTGTCTGGAAGCGGGCCATAATAGCTTCATCTGTACAGTATGGTTGGAATAAGGAACCAAAATTTCTCATCGATAGTGCGTCAAAAAGCGGTATGTCAGGTTCTCCCGTGCTGTATTACAACCCTAACGGGCGGATTCAAATTCGCGGCTCTACATATCAACTCAACCAAGAAGCTGTGATTCTCGTAGGTATCTATGTGGGCCGTATAGGAGTTCAGGGAGATGTAGACCCTCAAATTGGGACGGTGTGGAAAAAGTCAGTAATAGATGAAATTATAGAAGCAGCGCACTTGGAAAAGCTCCCGTATGAAATAGAGTTATCGCACGATGAGATGGTTGAGAATATGCAAAGTATATTGGCAATGTGCTCTATTCAGGGCCTTCAAAATATCAAAAATCCAGAATTGCCATCTAGGTATTATGTTCGCAGATCGTTGATGGAAAAAATATGTGGAAGGGCTAGCCCAGAAGATGCTCTTGCTGCAGTGCTTGATGCAGCAGAAAAATATGATGGTGAGTTGGTTCCAGATGAAAATTAAACTAAGAAAATGCCTAACAAATCAAAGCTCGCGGATGCAGCAAAGCTGCGCTGGTGTTTGAGCCGTTACCGAATAAATACTCTAACGTGTTTTTGCCCCAAAATGAGTCAGCGACTGTATGAGCCATTACTCTCCATACCATCATTTGGAATATTTTTTCTAACCCAAATCAAGGGGGCTAATCTGCCTTGAGAAACATAGATATTTTAAACCTTAGTGCCCTCGTAGCTATGACTTTATGCAATCTATTTGATTTCAATGTAACCCTTACAATTTTGTTGTGCTAGCATCGGAAGCATAATTCTGATTTGCTTAAAGGAGAAATGCATTGGCCAGACGAGGAAATGGTTTAAGGACGGCTATAAAGGTTGTTAAAGCTATAGATAGAGCCAACAAACAAGCCACCCGCGAAGCTCAGCGTAGAGAGAAAGCTCGGCAACGTGCTGAAGCTCAAGCACTTAGAGAGCATGAAAGAGGTGTGCGTGAAGCTCAGCGAGAACTAGAGCGGCAAGTAAGACAGCAACAATCCGCAGCAAAGCAAGCATTTAAAAATGCGCTATCAAATACAAATGAAGAGTACCAAGACCGCTGCGAAGAACGAGCCGCCCTTAGAAAACAATTCATACAAGAGGTTTTAAAGTAAACAATGGATAGTAATTTACTAATATTAGCAGGCATATCTTTGTTAGCAGTTTTGCTGACCTATGTAGTGGCGAAACGCTCTGCGGATAAAAAAGTTGGACAGTACAAGTCAATTGATGAAGCATTAACGAAAGTCAAAGTAGAGCACGAGACATTAAAGAAAGCAAATGAATCACTACAGAAAACTACTGAGATAGCAAAGCAGGCGCTTTCCAAAATTAACGCTGAAACTGCCGACCTACAAGCTTTGAAAGGACAAGATGACTCTCTTAAAGTTAGTATTCTAGAGCAGCAACAGTCTCTTGACGCAGCCCAAAACGCTCTAAATGAACTTAGTGCCAATATTGAAAAGAGCGAACAGGATCTGAACGAGCTAATGGGTGGGATAGACTTGTATTCACGACTCGATGAATATACTGCGCATGGCCATTTTGAAATGCCACAATATCTCTACGAAACATCAACTCGCTATTCTGAAGAGATCAAAGACATACGGCAGCAACAAAAAGACATGATTAAAGCTAAGACCGCAGTCACCTTCCCAAAAACGACCGTTATTTCTAATGATAAGTCTTTGAATAAAAAAATCCTCAATGGTCAAGTTAAGCTAATGCTAACTGCGTTCAATATTGAATGTGACATGCTTATTGGCAAGGTTTCTCCAAGCTCATTTGGTCGTACGCTGGAGCGAATTGAGAAACTAGCAAACAATCTAGAAAAGTCAGCTGCGACACTGGAGTGTGGCTTTGATATTGACTACATCGAACTAAAATTTGAAGAATGTAAGCTTCAGTATCAATATACCCTGAAGAAGCAGGAAGAAATTGCCGAGCAGAAGCTCATCAAAGAGCAAATTCGTGAAGAGCAGAGAGCAATAAAGGAGTTTGAAAAAGCTATTGCTGAAGCTGAGAAAGAAGAAAAAATGTATCGAAGCCTTCTTGATAAAGCTCAGCAAGAGCTTGCTCAAGCTAATGAACAAGAACGTAGTGAAATGGAACAAAGAATAGCCATTCTAGAGCAGCAATTGGCCGAAGCTGAAGCCAAAGAAGAACGTGCCAAGAGTATGGCGGAACAAACTCGTAAGGGCCATGTGTACGTGATAAGTAACATTGGTTCCTTTGGAGAAGATGTTTACAAGATAGGTTTAACGCGCAGGCTAGAGCCTATGGACAGAGTTAAAGAGCTTGGTGATGCCAGTGTACCATTCCCATTTGACGTACATGCCATGATTTATACTGATGATGCACCTGCACTCGAAACAGCTTTGCACCGTGAATTCCATTCTCAACGTGTTAATGCAATTAATCTTCGTAAGGAGTTCTTCAATGTCGATCTAGAGGAAATTAAAGATGCCGTTGAGAAGATCGCTGGAGTAGATGCTGAGTTCAAAATGACCGCTCTGGCGGAAGACTATTACGAAAGCCTTCGTCTTAGTGATGCCGCATGATTTAATAGTTTTATCCGCCTTCGAGTCAGCCAGATCAGCGCTGGCTCACCTTTGCCCCAAAGCGTGCCAGAGAAACTTTTTGCCGTCCTTACAGAATTTCTGTCAGTTGACCAAATCTTTGTAATGTTACAACGCTTAGATTAGTTCGCAGCATAAGCGTAGTGTTTTTTGCACTTAATTCTTCTTGGAAACTCACGCTCTTCATACAGAAAATCTATCTCTAACGCTGACTACAAACTCACCAGTTCTCGCGACGCATACACGATCTTTAATGACGAATCCTTCAACCCAATGATCACCGGTGTAGGAAGTAGATTCTGTTCTATAAATTTCGTCTGAGGCCGTATTCGATTGAGGAGATATTTCGCCTCTAAGCTGCCCTACATTCGCCGCCTCTTGCCCTGTATTTACTACCTGCCAATAAACGTCGAATGGTGCAGGAACATCAGTCTTTAATTTGAACTTTAGTTCCTTTCCTTTGAGTAAATGCTGTCCAGATTTAAACTCTTTCCAATATATGTTGGATTTATAACTTGCTTTAATATCCGCTGAATATATGTTTGGAACGATAGGGTATCTCAGTTGTTCCTTATGTGGCACATTAAAGCTTAGTGCAGGTAAATTTGTTGGTTTGTATACATCAACAAGTGACTTAATAAACTTATCTTCTTCGATAAAGTTTTCAATATTGATGAAGTCGTCTCTAAGCCAACCCACCCATTGGAAAAAAGCATTTGCTCTTGCATTATTATCCTCATGCCATCGGTCAGCGAAGTTTTCATCTGGATTAGCTGGGTTGGGGATAAGCCACTTTCCATCAGGCGTGCGAGTTATCAATGTATAGGTATTTCTTGCGTAGTAATCATTAAAAACAAAGCTATTGCTTAATTGATGAGAATGCTGATTTAAAGATGATATTAGATTTCTCAACGTGTCATAGATAGTTGCTTCATTGTTATAACAATTGGCAGCTAATACAGTAATGATCATTGAGATTGGCTTAAAGTTTTCTATATCTGATTGCGAGAATCTTACGTCACGATGTCTTTTTAATAATTGAACTGCCCTTTGTAACGGCGTTTTAACGTGAATATTGGGAACATCGTTAATTGAATTGTACAATTGTCTTTGATTGTTGAAGATACGTTGCTTCTGACTATATTTTTCTAGTTCAAATGCAGCGCCATTTCTTTCGTAAAACCATTCAGCAAATCCTTTCGGGTTGCTCGTTGTCCAAGAGTAGCGGTTTTCTTGATCTTTATTTGTAGCTGCAATTGATTGGGGTCGCGCCAATAAACTGTTTTCTGCTACTGAAGGGAGAATATCCATATGGAATCCAACACCATCATCTTCAGCATAATTGAGAGTCCAGCAGCGCTTTCCTTCATCATCTAACAATCGGGCATAAGTGCCATTCTCTCTAATACGTTGCCCAACCTGATTTTTCACAGTGGAGGCTAGTACTGCTTGTTTTAAATGCCCCAAGTTGCAGACCAAATCAATGTCATAATCTGCATCTTTACTATTTTTGAATGGGCGAATTTCTGTTCCAAGCTTAAAAGAGCCTTGAAGGTATACCTCTGGGACACGAAATGTGCCGGGATAGTTACCTTGCTCTAGATGTGTTCTCATTGAATTAAAGCGATCAATTGCTTGTTTGTATTTAGTTGGAGAGATGTCCAACTTTTTCGCCGCTGTTAACAGGGCCTCTTCCCTAGAAACTATTTGAGTCACGATACACTCCCTCCCAAGACAAAGTTGCTAATCTCTTTACTTCCATATGTAAAATCCTTGTCGGCTAAACTAATCAAATTATCGATTTCAGAAACTTCATCAAGTGGGAGATCAGTATCTGACTCAAAATCAATTCTTAATATTTGCTCAGGCTTCAAATGAAGCTTTAGATAATTTAACGCGCTTTGGCTCTGAAGCGATAACATGAAATTTATGAATTCTTTATGCCGCCAGCCCGTTGCTAAACCCCAGCCTCCCTTATGCTTTAAACCATAGGCGACTTTGGAATGACCGGTGCCGATGGACACCACTTGTATATCATCATAATTTATCCCTAGTCGTTTTTGGGCATCGATAACGGCCACTAATGCGGGGTTGTTTGCCCACAGGCCTCCATCTGATAACAAGTACTCATCAACTTTATGAGGATCAAAAAATGTTGGGGCTGAGCAAGATGCTAGAACAGCATCTTTTACTTTTACCGACTTATCACGAATAAAATCTGGGTGGTAAGGCGATTTAAATACATGGACTCCGCCGTTACCTACATCTGTTGCTGGCAGAATTAGTGGCTTGGCTACTTGCCCAAGCGTAATATCGTTAAAAACACCGTTAAGAACATTAGATAAACTGCCACTATCATAAACGCTTTCTAGCAACGGCTGCGCAACATTTTTTAGCTTCTTAAAGGGGATTTTCGACTTTTTCTTTTTGAAAATATCCACGCCATATTCTTTGTACATGTTAACCATTTCGGCTGGGCGGATGTTACATGCAACACCAGCCGCTATTATGGAACCCGTACTAGTGCCGGCTATCATGTCGAATGACTCTAAGAGATTGATTCCAAGTTTTTCTTCAAAACATTTAAGTATGTGCGCAGGGTAAACACCACGTATTCCCCCGCCATCGATGCTCAATATCTTAAAAGTCATATGTATTCTTACTCCTCTATAAACCGCCAGTTGACCAATTTTTAGTAATGCTACAGAGTGGCTCTTCTAACGATGGCTACTCATTGAGGTATTGATAAATTAACTTTTCCTTTTACATGAGTTATCGACAGCTTAGATATCATTTCGTCTCCATCGAAGTCATATACGAGAAGCGCTGGCTGATAGAGATCGAAGGCTTGACCTACGAATACACAAGCAGCGTTAGATGCACAGATGAGCAAGTGAACACGCTCAACAGCAAATTGGTCATGAAGTTTTTGCAGTATTACATGAAGTTCACTTTTTAATTCTAACCCGTTTTCTGGATGCGGGATCGCAGCATTACCCATTTGCTTGGCTACGATTTCAATCTCAGGATAACCGAGCACTGTTGCAGTCTTTTTCATTGCTTCGGGATATTGGGTTAATGCTATAGTGATCGTGACTTCAGATGATTTTCCTATCTCGCTCTTCCAATTCACCTTGTAAGGTGTTTCTGATCGAGAATCCTGAGGCCAAACCCAGCAGTTTCCATCTCGGTATCTGAGCATTGGCGTGATTTCAGATTTATTTCCTAGGCATGCCCCTAATCCGACCAAAGCTGGCATTGGCCCAAATGCGAATAGCGCCGCTCGATATCCATAATTTTTTGTCTGATTGATTATGGTTTCTGCTTCTTCTGTGACAATTTCATCCATTTCTTTGGCAAACCGTTCAGGTTTGGCTCTGTATCGGCGTTCATTGTCACTAAGGTTATTCAATGCTCCTCTAATGCGAGTTCTTAACCTAGATAAACTTCCTGCAATGTCTCTTGACTCCGGGGGAGAAACAACATGCCCGCCTACCGGCCAAAGAACTGAAAATACAGGAATAGGTTGGAAACTCAGTCCTTCAAGTAATTTCTCAGTATTAATTAAAAACTCCGTTCGCATTTGAGTAAGTCTGGATGCAGGATAATCAGCACACGCAACTCGATCTATTAATCGGTGATGTTTGTCGCATAAAAGTAGAATATTAGCTGGCTCATTCGAAAGTTCTTCGGATAGATAAGGAATACCCCTTGGGCCATTCTCGGAAGACGCAACATTGTGAGCCAAGTATGAATAGTTACCAGATGCCCCAGTCAGACAATCAATATCCAACCTATCCCCGCAGCCTTCAAACATACAATAGCCATGACTATCACGCATAACTTGATTAATTGTCGGCTGTGTGAAATCTTTACCACGACCTTTATTAAATCGCTGTTCGATATTCCTGGAGATATAGTCAACAACGTCATTGACTGACAAGACTGTAGATTGACTAACACAGGAATCCCATATTTTTGATAGTGACTCCATTGTTCCATATTCGTCTTGAGAAAGATTTCGGCCCTGGAGGTGGCGAACCTCAAGATTATCCCCACAACCCATCAATGTTAGAGCATCCTTAAGCTCAACATCAGTTACGTTAAGTCGAAAACTGGCTCGTAACTCATGTGAATACAATATATATATCTGGTTTTTTACACGCTCATCGGTAAGTAATCCAACATGCTCCCACACAAAAGAGGTCTTAATGCTCGATAGAAACTCTGCGAGCTTGTCAATTGACTCTATGGGATAAAAACATGCTTGATGAAAAGGTAGCCTCTCGTCAGTCATCGATTTGTTCCTTAAAAATTCGTTTAAATGACCCGTTAATTTCCCGAAAGATACAGACGTCTTTCTGACCAACAATTACAAAGACTAATTCTCTGTCCGGGTTACGTTTTATGCATTTCCTCCAATCTACAATATCTATATACGATGGGGTGGGTGTTTCTTCAGGGTGAGTATGCCATGTACCCAAGTAGCCTAGTTTTCCATGCGAACTTTCGTAATAAGAATTAACCGTTTTCTGGTGGTGAGGGTCACGCATATAAAAGTTAAGTCTGGTGGCTGAATCTTCTTTCTGAGGAATAGTACAATGCTCTAGCCAAAATTCATTAGCGTCAGCGGACTGAGAGCCAATTAATGATCCAAAAGCTTCACTTCTATCACGAGACATCTGCCTGTAAGAATACCAAAGATCAATTAGCTCTTCAGAAAGGTAAATTTTTGTATCTTTTATGCCCGTAGTTTGCTTAATGAGTGCAGACATCGCAGTCCTCATCAACCAAAGGTAAGTATTCAAGCGAACTGCTGAAATTGTAGTAGCGATGAGTCAGCCTGATGCCCTCTGCCATTGCATCTTCATCTAAACCCTTCCAACTAACTTTGCAGGACTTAGTTTGTTTGCCTTCCAAATACCGAATGGCCAAATTTGCTGCCATGACACCAGTTTGAGCCGAACTTGCTGCGCCATATGAGATAAATTGTTCTCCACAGCCAGCGATGTTTTTCATGGTTATCTGGTTGGGTTCGATAAAATTCATGTTCGACACTAGCCCTCTTGCACCTGTTTCTTGGCAAACGTAAGAGCACAATAAGCATCCCTCCGTACTAGGGATATCTAATGTTGCATGGCCACCAACGCCAAAACCTTCTAACCAACTGTTAATGACGGCAACTTTTGAGTTGTTATCCAAAAGGTATTGTTTAAACAACCGTTCCTGGGTCGGATTTCCGATAGCAATGACGATCAGGTCAAAATCATTCATACGGTTACTGCGAGCAAACTCCATCAGTTTATCTAATTTCCATTGTGCACAAGACCATGGAAATTGTCGTTGAAGAGCGACACTTAGGGCTACGGTTTTGAATGCTCCCACCCAATGCTGTTCTAAAATATGGCGATACAGATTATTGATTTCGTATAGATCAGGATCTACTAACGTTAAATATCTGACTCCAGCAGCAGACAACTTATGCGCAATTTCACTGCCTACTGAACCAATGCCTATCACGGCTACCTTTTTGTCTGCTAACGGCAGAATGCCACCACCACGTTCCACAGTATTCTCTTGATTGAATAGCCGTATAGGTAAAGCTTCCAATTTCCAGTTTTTTAGCTTTTCATCTGATAGTGGTAGCGCCTTTTTGGCTTTACCGCTAAGTTTCAGTGCGAACCAAGTTCGTTCATCATTAACAGTTTTGGCGGTAAACACGACCCAATAAGCAGTTTCACGCCATTGACCGTATTTTTGTTGTAATTCACTTCTAACCTTTATCGGGAGCGAAGATATTGTATTTAAATACCATTCTTCGAGAGCATCTGAATTTTTAGGTGCAGGAGTTAGTGTTTCGATTGGAATCACAACTGCTTTTCCTGCTATGCGTCGATTATCCTTAGCTATAGACAACCGAATATCACTGATACCCGAAAGCGAATCATCAGCCGGATGAACCATATAGTGGCTTTCGATGCCAAATTGTTTGCCATCCACTGGGCTATATACCGATAACGTTTGTAGGGCTGGCCTTGCGATATTTGCCAATAAGGGTTTAAAGCTATCTGGATCACAGATTCGCAACCATTCACTGGAGAACTCACGAAGCAATTCACTATGGTTCCAATCTGGATTCGTTATGCACTTCTCTAACAACGAGATATGCCTCCGAAGCGATTCTTCTACAACCAATAGTGGTTGTTCGAAATTTACTGACAGTGACTCTGGAGCATTAACACACACAGTGCCAATCTGAATCCCTGAATCTTCATGAACAGAGACATGAGCCAACCTGCCAATGGAATCAGGGTTAATTAAGAAAAATTCGGGCAGGCTGTAGTAGGGAGGATCTGCTACTAGCATTAATTGTATCTCATGATTAAGGATCGTAGTTTCCACTACGATCCTCTCTCCTCCAGCTACTTCACTGATTGTGCAGTAGAACCCCTGGTTGATAAGGTGCTGTTTTATTTCGCTTAGCACACTATGCCCCCTGTGACGTTCCAACTACACCAGCGCTACTGTAAGCCACTTTTTTGGCATTACTATCTTGCTCCTTTTCTGGCACTTCAAAGTCATCACCGAATAGCCCCTGCAAGATTTCACATTGTTTGTGCAAAGAGTCTTCGTTTAAAGCTTGATCAAGTTTAGTCAGCATCGCATTCAGTTTGTTATATAGCTGTGTTCCCGTATCAATGCTACTGTTTTCAAAAACATTTCTATATGGTTGAACAGGTAACTGCACATTGACTTTGTACTTACCATAATCAACGCTTTGAAAATAATTGGCATTCAAAATAGCTGAAATAGTGTCGCGTAGCGATTGCAAGTCATTGACTTTACCGTCATAGCTGATAGATGGACGGAACTTGTCTTTCAACATTAGTGTAAGTCCAATTGAAAACACTTTTTTGCCAATATTTTGGCCGAACTTTTCATCCCTCCAGCGTTTTACATATCTGACCAAACGTTTAACCTGTCTGTTTTTCAGGTCTGCTGAGCCGATATACTGGCTGCTATCATTAATATGTTCTATCAGTTTTTTGGGCTCAGCAGGAGACCACTCACGGTTTTCTACATTTGAGTTCAACTTACCGACTGCCAGTTCATACTGCTGACCTCGCTTCCTGTATATGACAATATCGATATGCAGGTTTAAATTTATATAATCAGCAGTGACACAAGGCTTTTTGATTCTTGCATTTGTAAAACCGCGCTTTTCCAAGACTTTAAGTACAAGTTTTTTTACTTCAACCGGATCATTAGGAGCATTATCTGCATCAATAACAACAGCTCTATCGATATCAAAGTCAGCCACTGGGTGCTTTATGCCTGTGTGCGTGCTGAAAGATCCCTGAATAAACGTGTCTATTATTGGATAACCGGCATTTTTAAATTCATCCCTTAAATCATCGAGGATGCTAGAGTCCTTCGTCCTGGCCTCCCGATAACTATCATCCTCTCGTCCTAATTTAATTTTGTCGTGAAATTTTGAGAATTGGTTTTGCAAAGACATAGTTAGCTACCTCTTATAAATTAGTTCACTGCGTATTTCTCTAAGACAAACTCACAGGTGAACAAGGTCTGCACCTACACCTATGTCGTTCTTGATGGCAATTAACAGAAGTTAATAAATTAACCATCGTTTATAACGATACGCCTTCTAGCCAAACATATCAACTACTGTTAATATAAAAATTAACGGAGGGTTATTTTATGGCTGACAAACTTCAGCAAGCCGCACTTATCAGTAAAAACATAAAGCACATGCGAGAATTACTTGGTTGGACACAGGCGAGGCTCGCTAGTGAGGCAGGGATAACAGCGGCTGCTCTAAGCAAGATCGAAAAAGACGAAGGCCGAATGCCGACTATTGTTGTGCTAAGAAAAATCGCTTCGGCACTAGGTGTAAAACCCTATGAAATAACGGGAGAAGATGCGCCGGAAAATTCAGGAGACAAAACTACAGAGTTCTATCGAAAGTGGGGAGAACTTGATAAGCTGCCAGAACAGGATCAGCGTATATTGCGAGAAATGATGGAACGCTTCACCAAGAAGTAAGGATTTGGTATGGAAGAACAAAAAGGAGCAAAGGAGGCCGAATCTTTACTTGAAGATCTGGGCTTTGATCAGTTACCTATCAAAGTAAATCAATTTATTAATACCATTTCAGATGAGAGCTTTCCTATCAGAGTGGAATTCCATGCATTTGTATCCGACCAATTTTTGGGTAAGGCAATCGGCAATCAAGACGGGGCAGGAATTATTATTAATAGCAATATTCCAGATTCCCGGCGGCTAAATTTCACTGCGGCGCATGAAACAGGCCACGTTTGTATGCACATTATGCAGGGCCACTCTAAAGACTTTGAGTGTGGTAACTCTGAGCTTGGGGATTATTTTAAAGATCCGCTAGAACGCCAAGCTAATGGTTTTGCATCTGGACTACTAATGCCAAAGCGATTGGTTAAGCCTTTGACTGATGGCGATGTAAACTGGCATAACATCAAACAAATATCCGATTTATGCGACACCTCTTTGGAGGCTGTTTTTAGAAGACTATCATGGCTGGAGAAAGCACCTGTAGCGATGGTTATCCACCAAAACAAGCAATTTAAGCGTTTTGTTCCTACAAAGCATTTCAATTTTTATATAAACCAAACCAACTTATCCTCAGAGCAATTAGCTTCTTGTACAAATGTCAGCCAAGAGGCATTTCCTAGTGACTTTGACGTTGTAGACCCGATAGATTGGGTTACACCAGAGCGAGATGGTATGAAGTTACTGGAATTATATGCAAGCTCAATAGTACTCAAAGACGGGTTTATTTATACATTACTTAGTTACGATGATGACTGCCTAGAAGAAGTTGACACCTACTTGTAACGATTTGCAAACCTGATAGGCCGGTTACACAGTCACCGCAACAAACGTGGTTTTCTCTGAGTCGTAAACGACTGTAAGGTTAAAATTTCAATACGGGACATAGTGTTGATTGGGATCTCAAAGATACCCATTTAGGAGTTTGCTTTTCTATTGCTTTAAGAGGGCATTATCCCATAGAATTTTTCTGTGAAATTAACGAATTAGATTTAAGACTTTAACTCGGAATTGTCCAGAAGTGAGTTACAACGAGTATGATACTTTAATACTCAGTTGTAGCTTGATTCGGACTTGATAGTAGCAATTTGCATGAAACTTTATTCCTCTCCTACAATAGATACCTTATTTCTAAGATTTCCGGCTACCTTAATTAATAACGTTAAATCTATACCATCATACTAATATCTTTAATCAATACTCACCCACCCATAGTGCCATTGAATAGCCCCGATTGTATTGCGCCCTACTTCAAGAAGATAAAAATAAATAAAAGAAAAATTAAATTAAACAAAGGACAAAAACGCAGATGCTGAGGTGTGTGCTTTATATACAATAAGTGGTATGATGGTATAGAAAGTAACCGCTTAAGTGAATTTCCTATGTCTTTGTATAATGATGTTGAGTTTGCATTTAACCAATTAGTAAGTGCGACTGAAGCACTTAACCAATTCCTTCATGAATGTGATGTGGTTCATGCTGAATGCTATAAGTTACCAGCTTCAGCTGGTGACATGTCCGATACTAGTGGTTGGGAATTAGTAACCCCTGAAAAGCATACCGGCTTTACTGCATTAAGTATGGCCACAGGTTCTTTTGCCCGGTTTACGCCAGATTATAACCACTCACCTAAATACCCTTTTAGACTACCCGGCTTTATTCAATTGGCGCCAACTCATTATCAATCAGCTTCACAGCTGGTGGATGCATGTAATTTACAAAAAGTGATAATAAAAGAGCTCATCAACAGCAGCAAACTCAATCAAGGTCAAAAGCGAGAGCTAATACAGTCAATTTGCCCTAACGCTATTACCTTACAAATATACAGGCTGATCAAAGTTGCTGATGGCCCAGTTAAACGAGTTGGTTTTACTTGGTGTAACAAAAACAGTATGAGAACTATTAACAAAGAAGAGTTTCTTACTTATTTAGCCGGCAGTAAAGATAACCCTCCTTCAGGCAAAACTAGATCTGAATGGGCGCCATGGGTTGAAAAAGAAATTGAATTAGTGAAATCAAAACCTGGCGAATTTATCAAGGTGAAAAGACCTTTGCCAATTACACCTAAGCTGAACGTCTCATTCACTGATGACACTAACACGGTTATGTTTTATGGCCATGTACCTATCATTGTATTCGGTGATGAGCCTTGTAAAATCTCTCCATTAAAGAGCTGTATCAGATCAACAAGTGAAGCTGAACATTACAATTACTTAATCAAGAGACTTTATGTAATGAATGAATGAGACCTTTTATTTGTTATACACTTAATGTGTGAATTGAATAAATTGGGTACTTACTAATATCTAAAGGAATTTTATGAGTTTTAAATCCTGGGCTAGTTATAGTCAATTCAGTCAATCAGTAAGAAATAAATCAAGATACGTTCTAGACTGTGATTCACAGGACTTTTTAAAAGGCATTAAGGACACATGCACCAGTCGAGTTATGATTATCCCTCCAAGCTCAGAGCTTTGGCGAGCACAAATGGGACATAACACCGAACCTTATATGCAGGATAATATTGAAGTAGACAATATATTTGTACCTTATCCAGAATCCCGTATGAGACCTTTGAAAGATAGCGCCACAGAGGGTAGAGCCAACCCCAAGGGAATTCCTTGTTTATATGTTGCCTCAGACAGAGAAACTGCTATGTCTGAGATACGCCCTTGGCTAGGCTCAACTGTTTCAGTTGCTAAGTTTTCAAATAAAAATGAGCTTAGACTAATCGACTTTTCAAAACATTCTAATGTTACTTTACCGTTTTTCTTTGCAGAGCCTGACGATGCTAAGAAAATAGAAGCTGTTTGGAAGCATATTGATAAAGCCTTCTCTGAACCTGTAACTAATAGTGACCAAAAATCAGACTATGCTCCTACACAAATTATTGCTGAGTTAATAAAATCGTTAGGTTATGATGGAATCGCATTTAAAAGCTCTTTAAGCGAAGGGATTAATCTTGCTTTATTCGATTTGGATTGTGTCGACTTTATAAGCTCCAATCTATTTAAAGTTAATGGGATTAATTTTTCATTTGTAAACCATGATGATGAACGTTACATGTAACAAACAAAAACTTACGTTAAACTCAGGATTGCTCCAGAGCCTGCCATTACTGATCTGCTATCTTTATAAAGCAAGAACTATTGATGTTTAGATACCCTCTTTCAATTGAAAAGTTCAATTCCTTTTTTAAAAGGTTTGCCATCGAGTGCAAGTCACACCCCCAAAAAAAAGATATTAATTACAGAGCGTGTTTCACTGTTCATTCTGGGGACAATGAAATTATCGAGAGTCGAAATACCTCATTAAGTGTATTTTGCAATATTCATCAAATACACTTTAAATCCAAACCCCGGTACTTAGTAAACCGCTCTTTAAAGTCTCAACAAATCACATGCCCTCTTTGTGATAATGGACAAAGCTTCACACTGGAGCAATTACAAAAACTTATCTTTGACAGTAAGACATTCCAGTTTAAATTGTGCGATAAATATCTAGCGAAGGTAGAGAACCAAAGCAACTTAATATTGCTTAGCAAAGATAAAATTGACCTAATATGCACCAAAAGCCTTGGCTCAGGCGTGAAATGCGGGAAAAAAGTTTCACATAAACTGAGTAATATTAAGCATGCCCTTCTAAAGAGTAGTACACACATTACTTGCCAGGGCCGCTGCGATTCAAAGTTAAAAGGTAAGTCTTCTCGACTAAGTATCATTGAATTAAAAGAACGGTTAATGTTGGCCAAGGGTTCGGAATATAGCCTACATTCATACAAAGGGGTTGGAGGCTACGCAATATTTAAGCACAAATGCGGTTTATTAATTAACAAGAAAATTCACCCCTTTTTAAATAAGGATAAAGTAACCCCTAGAAGCAATAAGGGGTTCTAGGGATTTTCCCCTCTAAAAAGACATAATCCTCTGTAGACCACACCAATAAATGGCTGCGGAGGTGGGTTACTACTTATAAGTGTGGCAAATTAGGTAAATATCGTACATTTAATACGG
>Ga0209348_1000328_pt1 | contig 26258 bp, 41 predicted proteins | sample ETNvirenome_2_30_FD_184065 | JGI IMG/M metagenome (GOLD analysis project Ga0209348, IMG submission 184065) | Marine viral communities from the Pacific Ocean - ETNP_2_30 (SPAdes) (version 2) | ecosystem: Environmental > Aquatic > Marine > Oceanic | place: Pacific Ocean | collected 2013-06-22
GACTGACTAACAATATCACCATATTTTTTTGTGTATTCATCAGCAGTTAGCTTGGCTATTTGCTGGCGCACATTCCTGTGTTCATCAGTGCATAATTTTCTCAGCTTATTATAAGTGTGAATATCCACACCAACTGACTTGAACTTATCAGTATCTGTCATTACAATCACCTAATTATAACCATAAAGAGCCACATTTTATCATGTATAGGTATAAACGCAAGTCTAATAAATTTGGCGCAAGAAAGACCAAATTCATGGGATACACCTTTGATTCCATATGGGAGGCAGAGCGCTGGGGAGAACTGTCAGCCATGCAGAGAGCTGGAGTTGTGAAAGACTTGGAGCGTCAAGTGCGATATAACCTTGTGATAAATGATCAGAAAATTTGTGCTTATATTGCAGACTTTCGATACAAATTAGTTGATGAAAACGGATTTGAGAAAGAAATTGTTGAAGACGCTAAAGGCGTAGAAACCGCAGAGTTCAAGCTAAAAAAGAAGATGATGAAAGCGATACTGGGCATTGATGTAATTATTTCTAAAAAAAGGCATTGACAAAATGTTCTCAAGTTCTTAATTCTATAAATACTAACTAACACACTAACGAAACATGGGAGTCTTAAATGACAATCACACCTCTTTGGAATGACCTTACTTTGCTGCACAACCGCCGCCAAGAGGTCAAAGATAAAATTGATGATCTCAGCCGAGAGCTAAAAGTCATCAATAATTCCTTACAACAAATGGTTGAAGATCAGGCGCGGATCAAGCTTGCTGAGAAGGGCAAAGATTTTGGTCAAGTTACGATTGAGTCTGGCGACCACAAGGTTACGGTTGATTTCCGTAAGCGTGTCGAATGGGATCAGGAACTTCTGACTACTCTGTTGAACCAGATGAATCCCGAAGATGCTCGTCACTATGCAACGATTAAGTATTCTGTATCTGAATCAAAGTTTCAAAATGCCACGCCAGAGATTAAGGCGGCTTTGTCAGAAGCGCGTACTGTGTATCCGCAAAGCATTTCTGTAGACATTAAGGAGATTGAGAATGCTTAAAATTATTTCTGCCGAAGAGCGCCTCGCTGAAAAGCGAGGCCATAAGATGGTGATCGTTGGCAAGAGTGGTATTGGAAAGACCAGTCTTGTCAGGACACTTGATCAGGCAAAGACCCTGTTTATGGATTTAGAGGCTGGAGACGCTGCAATCGAGGGCTGTCCTGTGGATGTTATTCGTCCACGGACATGGTCTGAGTGTCGTGACTTTGCATGCTTTTTAGGTGGTGGCAATCCAGCACTGCCTGATGATGCGTTTTATAGCATGACACATTATCAATCTGTGTGTCAGATTTATGGTGATCCAACTCCTGTATTGGAGAAGTATGACACGTTGTTCATTGACAGTATTACAGTGGCGGGTCGGCTTTGTTTCTCTTGGGGGCAAAACCAGCCAGAGTGTCGTTCAGATCGCACTGGCAAGCTAGACACCAGAGCCGTATATGGTTTGCAGGGTCGTGAGATGATGAGTTGGCTCACACAGCTACAGCACATTCGTGACAAGAACGTAATCTTTGTCGGCATCCTTGATGAGAAGGTTGATGACTATGGAAGGGCTACCTTTGATCTACAGATTGAAGGTGCAAAGACTGGCAGAGAGTTGCCGGGAATTGTTGATGAGGTAATCACGATGACTACCTTGACCAGCGATGATGGTCAGCAGTTTCGTGGTTTTGTTTGTCAAACAATGAATCAGTGGGGATACCCTGCTAAAGATCGTAGTGGGCGCTTGGACATGATTGAAGAGCCGCACTTAGGTAAGCTAATGCAAAAGATGTCTAGTGGTGTTCCTCAGGTTGAACGTCCAATGGCTTTTACTAATCCTACTGAGGTCAGCATTGCAGAAGGAGATAACAACAATGCTTAATTTAAATAACGTCCCAAGTGACGATAACAATCGTGAGTTTGAATTGATTCCTGATGGAACTATTGTTCGTGCCATCATCAAACTTGAGGGTGGAACGACTGAGTTGCCCGAATTTGGCGCTGGTACGTTTTTCAGAGTATCGCAACAAACTAACTCAAAGTGGTTGCCTATGGAGTTGACTATCGTTGGCGGTAACTTTGATAGGCGCAAAATCTGGCAGAGTATCTTTGTTGATGGCACTAAGATCTCTGAAAAGACAGGTATGCCAATCGCAAAAGAGATTGGATTGCGTACTATGAAGTCAATCATTGATAGTGCTTTTAATCTTGATCCAAAAGATCAGTCAGAGGCATCTCAACAGAAACGTAATCTGCAAGGCGTTAGCCAGCTTAACGGCATGGAGTTCTGTTTTAAAGTAGCGATTGAAAAAGGCACCAATGGCTATAAAGATCAAAATAAAATTAAGGTTGTGTTGACACCAGACATGAATGGATTTATTGCTGGTTCACCAACACAGTCAGTGCCAGCTAGTGCGCCACCCATGCAACAGCCTGTGGCTACGCAAGCGGCACCACAACAAACTGCGACAGCAGGTGTCGTGCCACCTTGGGCAAATAACCAAGGGAGCGCACAATGAACTGGTTGAAAAAGATTCTAGCGGCAGCCCTCCATGTGGTCGTTAGTCCGAGTTTGGGGGGTACTCGGGCCGCAAATCCCCCCATCCCAAATTACTGTGACGCTTTGCGAGGTCTGCTACAGGCTAGATCTTACACGCTGTCAGAGTTGGAAAGTGTGCTTACTAAGAAGCGCAGCACTTTGTATCAAGAGATGAGCGAGTTGCGTAAGGCTGGCTACAAAGTCAAAAAGTCTTATGACAAGCAAAACTCTAAATACAAGTACATGATTGTTTAGTCATGTTACTCCGCAAATATCAGGAGGTGGCAGTTGATGCCGCCTCCAAAGCCTTAGACGATAAGGGCAACACATTAGTTGTAGCGCCAACAGGCGCTGGCAAAACTATTATGCTGTCTGCTCTTGTTGGTAAGAGATTTAAAAAAGGCGAACAGGTTCTAGTGCTACAGCACAGGGACGAGCTTGTTTCACAAAACTCCACAAAATTTCATCGTGTGAACGATAACATCACAACAAGTGAGGTAAACGCCGCTAACAAAGACTGGAGCGCGGATACCGTATTTGCGATGGTGCAGACTCTATCTCGTGAGAAAAACCTAGAGCAAATGCCCAAGGTTGATCTGATCGTAGTTGATGAGGCGCACCACACGGTAGCAGACACATATCAACGTATCATTAACGCCGCTAGAAAGGCCAATGAGGGGGTTCAGATCGTTGGCTTTACCGCAACCCCCAATCGAGGCGATAAGGCTGGTCTGAGGGGCGTATTTGACAATTGCAGCCATCAGATTGAAATATCCACATTGATTGATGAGGGATTCTTGGTGCGCCCGAAAACATTCGTGATTGATGTTGGTGTGCAAAATGAATTGCGTGAGGTCAGAAAAACAATTGCTGATTTTGATATGGAAGCAGTTGAAAGAATTATGAATCGCCGCGCTGTTAACGTAAAGGTGGTTGAAGAGTGGCAACGCAGATGTATTGGACGTAAGACCATTGCGTTCTGCTCCACGATAAAACACGCAACAGATTTATGTGAAGAGTTCCATATTGCTGGTGTCAATGCAGAGATGGTGACTGGCGATACTCCTAAGGATGAACGTGAAGAGATACTACATGAGCTTGCTCATGGTGATGTTGAGGTGGTTGTAAATGTGGCAGTGTTGACCGAGGGGTTTGATGCGCCGCCTGTATCCTGCATAATTCTGACTCGCCCATGCTCGTACAAGTCTACTATGGTTCAGATGGTTGGACGCGGTCTGCGGACTATAGACCCAGAAGAATATCCTGGTGTAGTTAAAACAGACTGCGTGGTGTTAGACTTTGGTACGTCAATACTGACTCATGGATCGCTTGATGATCCAGTCAATTTGGATGGCAGTGAAGCTAATGCAGATCAAGGTCCGGTCAAAATATGTCCTGAGTGTAATTCAGAAGTTCCGCTTGCGGTAAAAGAATGTCCGATATGTGGACATGAGTTTGCATCTCTAGGCATGGGTGATGCTGAAGAGTTAGAGCATTTTGAGTTAACAGAGGTAGATCTTATAGATCGCTCTCCGTTCCGTTGGATTGATCTATTCGGCAATGGCGCTTGTATGTCAGCGTCAGGATTTAACTGTTTTGCTATGGTCGCTGATGTTAATGGTTTGTCCATAGCTTTGGTTAAAAAGAATTTGAGTGATGTTAGGCTCATTAGCGTAGGCACAAAGCGTCAGGCGATGGCGGCTGCTGATGATTTTATGAGAGTCAATGAAGATAGCAATAGTTCTAAAAAAACTAAGCGCTGGCTTAACGAACGCATTACAGATAAGCAACGTAATGCGTTACATCGTCAAGGTATAGCGATAAGCGCATTTGACTTTGGGTGGACTAAGTATAAGGCGGCATGTATGCTCAATTACGTTTGGAATAAAAGATCTATAGACAAGATGGTTTATAACGTAATTGAGAAAGAAAGCGCATGAACAGGGGAGAGGTAAGGCTCACTGCAAATTTTGTTGATCACACAACGATTGACGTTAACTGCTTTGTTAATTTTAAGGATCCAAGAGACAAAGAAGAGATTATAGATGTGGTTATGGGTGCTTTTGATGCAATTGTTGCGGATAATGACGACACCTCTCTGTTGAGCGGTTTTGCCGAAGTAGAATTTTTTGAAGGTCTTTTGATATATAAAGTTCGTTTTGATGATGAAATGGAGAGGGCTGCGTGGGACTGGTCAGGAGAGACACTGCATTAGAAAAGATAGGGCAAGCGTTTGGTAATATAGGCTGGGACAAAAAGTTTAGTGATCTTAGTCAAGAGGACGCAATAGGTTTGGTTGTTGTATTAAAGAGTATAGAAGGGTTGGAAGATGAGTTCGCTGGGGACTACCTTACAGAATTATATTTCAAGTATGGAGGCGGCAGAGTCGGACTTCAGCCAGAAGACATCCCATTCTGATGTATCACAATACATAATTCAAGAGATTGATCGAGGCATAAAGGACAAGGAGAATAAGCAACCAAGACGTAAATATCTTGGGGCTTCCTCTTTAGGCGAAGAGTGCGCCAGAAAAATACAGTACAGGTACATGGGACAGCAAGTTGATGAAGGCAAAGGCTTCCCTCCCAAAACATTACGAACATTTTCATTAGGTCATGCAATTGAAGATTTGATGATCATGTATTTTCGTGATGCTGGTTTTGATTTGCGTACAGAAAAGGGAGGCGAACAATTTGGATTCGCTGTGGCCGAGGGAGAGATCAAGGGTCACATTGATGGCGTGATAGTCGGCGGTCCTTTGCCGATTCAATATCCTATGCTTTGGGAATGTAAGTCTGCCAACGATAGAAAGTTTGCTGAATTTGTTCGTAAAGGTGTAGCAGAGGCTAACCCAGTATACGCAGCACAGGTAGCTATGTATCAAGCCTATATGGATTTGACAGACAATCCATGTTGCTTCACGGTATTAAACAAGAATACAAGTGAGATATATATTGAGCTAATTCCGTTCAATCAGGAGCTTGCTCAATCGACAAGCGACAAGGCAGTAAATATAATAAGAGCGACTAGGGGTAATGACATGTTGCCCCGTATCGCACAGAATGATGATTTCTTTATGTGTAAGTGGTGTGAGTTTCGTAACACTTGTTGGGATAAATAAAGGATGGGGTGCCGTTAGTTGATACCTAGACGACACCCCAAAAGGTAAAACAATGCTTAATGGGGTACAATATAATGAGTGTAGTGAGGTTTGGCAATACTACATCTAGTGGCTCATCTCATAATTTAGTTGAAGAGATTTCTGCTAGAGTTCCAAAAAGCGAACAAATTAGAGTGCTGCAAGATACGTTTCCTGCTGGTCGCGTACATGGCAACACATTTTATATAGGGTCTTTGCTCGGTAATGAGGGGCAATCGTTAAAGATTGATATTGATCCTAGATCTCCACACTTCATGCGTGGTCAGGATTTCAATGGCCATTTTATGCGTGGTCAGGATTTCAATGGCGGTGTCGGAATCGGCGGTATCGTTAAGATACTGATGGAATCTCGTGGCTTAAAGCTTTCAGAGATTAAAGAGATGTTCTCGCAGTATCTCGATGATAGTCCCAGAATTGTTCGGGATAATGCCCCGGTCGAAAATCCCATCAAGCCTCAATACAATATCAATAGTCCATATGATGCAGAGTATATCTATACGAATGCAGATGGTGAGGTACTGGTTTCTGTCAGGCGGTATAACGTCAAGGACATTGCTGGTAATCCCATGCTTAATACGAAGGGCAAGCCAAAGAAAGAGTTTCGTCCGTTTGTTGATGGCTCTGCATATTCAAAGTTTCCTGATGTCAGGCCGCTGTATAATATCCCGAACATTTTGGCATCTGAGCGTGTCATATGGGTTGAGGGCGAGAAGTGTGCTGATGCGCTTAATCATGCTGGTTATACAGCAACATGCACAATCGGTGGGGCTGGTGCATTAACGAAAAAGACTGCGCCACAATATGACTTCTCTCCACTGCACGGCAAAGAGCTGATCATATGGCCTGATAACGATACTGCTGGCAAGAAGCTTGCCGATCTTATACAGGATTTGGCTTTGTCTGCTGGTGCAAAGTCGGTAACAATGCTGACTCCACCACAAGGCAAGCCCGACCAATGGGATGCTGCTGACGCTTTGTCAGAGGGCTTTAACATCTCTGATTTTGTTCATGCAAAATCAAATGTTACAAAAAGTAACATTAATTTACTTGATGATAGTTTGCTTATTGATAGGTTCACTGGACCAGCACCCGAACAAAAGTTCCTGATTGATGGCACGTTTCCGCTTGGGGTTCCAATCTTGTTTGCCGCAGCAGGGGATGCTGGTAAAGGGCTTATGACGCTTGATATGGGTATGAAGATTGCCTCTGGTGCGCCTATGTCTCATGCTTTTGGTGGCATAGTTCAGGAGTTCGGTAACGTAGTCATTTTCACGGCAGAGGATGATGAAGCAGAAATGCACAGGCGGATTGACAGACTTGATCCGCTCGGGGCTAGGTTTGATTACAAGTATCAGATTCGGATTGTGCCGTTACCTAACGTGGGCGGTGTGTTTCCAGTTCTAACAGAGTCAAGTGGTGAGTTCAGAACGAGCGAGGTGTTTGATCGCATTTACGAACAAATGTTACAAATGCACGATTTGAAGTTAATCATCTTTGATCCGCTGGCATCATTCGTACACGCTGATGTCAATGCTGATCCTGCGGCTGGTGCTGCGCTTACTGGTTTGCTTGCCAAGACTGCAACAGAAACAGGAGCATCGGTGCTGGTCTGCCACCACATGACAAAGATAAAGGACGACACAGTTGTCAAAACACCAGAACAGGCTCGTAACCTGATTCGGGGTACTACAGCTTTGGTTGATGGTGTCAGGTCTGCTTTTGCGCTATGGCAAGTGGATACAGCTCGGGGTCAGAAAACATGTGAAAAGCTAGGAGTTCCGTATCAGCGTAATACATGCTTTGATGGCGCTGTTGTTAAATCAAATGGCCCAGCAAGTAGAATTGTTCGGCATTTCATCCGGGACTCGATGACGGGCCTGTTGGAAGATCAGACTGATGCCATTGAAGCGTTAGAGCGTGGCAGTGCAAGAGAGATCAAGATGGAGGCCATGTTTGATTGGATCGTAGAGTCCGAGCGTAATGGTGTGGCTCTAACGCATATGAGTGGTAATAACTCTGTTTATAAACGCTCTGAGGACGCTGATGCCCCTGAGTCACTGCAAGGTTTAAGCAAGCGTGTGCTGGAGCAATATGTTCGTGATTTGCAAGCCGCAGGACGCATTAACAAGTTTCAGTTGTCCGCAGCAGGTGGCAAGATATGGTTAGGCGCAGTAGACGGCGATATGTCTAGGGGTGAGTATGAACCCACTACAGCTAGGGACAATGTGTGATGATTATATCTTGGTGGTCGGCTGGCGTTACCAGTGCGGTAGCAACAAAGCTGGCGATAGATAAGCACGGCAAAGAAAACGTGCTGCCAATATATTTTCATATAGACTCGGCGCATTCTGACAATGAGCGATTTATCCGTGAGTGTGAGGAGTGGTATGGTCGTGACATTATGATCACCAAGTCTCACAAGCATAACAATCAGTTTGAAGTCATTACCAAAGATAAGTATGTCAATGGTCCAGGGGGTGCGCGGTGTACTCTGGTGCTAAAGAAACGTGTTCGGCAGCGCTTGGAAAAAGAGATGGACTATGACGCACAAGTGTTCGGGTTTGAATACTCGAAGAAGGAGGTCAACAGAGCTATCAGATTCAAAGAGCAATACCCTGATGCCAAGCCGATTTTCCCGTTGATTGAAAAAAAACTAACTAAGCCAGAGTGTTTGTTTTACTTAGAGCAAGCTGGAATCAAGCGGCCTACTATGTACACTTTAGGCTATGGCAATAATAATTGCATCGGGTGTGTTAAGGGAGGCAAAGGATACTGGAACAAGATCCGTAAAGACTTTCCCGAACAATTTGATCGCATGGCCGCAGCGGAACGGGAGGTTGGCAACTCCTGCATTCGTGGCGTATATTTAGATGAGTTGCACCCGTCTGAGGGAGTAGAACAAAAGTTTGTCATGGCTGATTGTGGTAATTTTTGTGACATTGAATTTACAGAGATCATGCACAAGGACATTGATGTGATTATGCGTGAACCAGAACAATTGAGTTTGTTTTAATGATTAGTCAGGGCGATGGCAGCATAGCTCGTTTGGTGGCTGATGGACTATGCCCGAGGTGTCATACGGTTATACCACCAGTTGAGGTGCATGGGCATATACAATGTTCGGTGTGTAAGATGGTTATCGTAGATTGTTGTCAGGGCGAGAGAGCGGATGACAAAGAACATAAGTGATTTGTTCGGTGACTATGTTGATCCGTTACGCAAGAAAAAACTAAAAGAGCTGGCAGAAAAAGAGCAGCCAAAGGAAGCGGCTGCGGGTCCTGTTACGCACATTTGTTCGTATTGTGGATCGCAGCAAGCCTGGTATAGCAGTGATCATGGGGCAACATGGCAGTGCTTCAATCATAAAAAATAATTTTTTTTAGTCCCGAAACGTCAATAATAAAAATTGTTGTGATATTGTTAAATAATCAATAACAAAGGCCACAGGCCAGAAAGACGCAACAATGCTTGAAGTAATAAAAAAAGACACAATGATTCGTATGCCACAGTATCCAGAAGTAGAGGGTGTTCCTCTTATGGAAGATGGATATGAGGTTAGGAAGTTCATTAAAGAAGCCGCGTATCAGGCACGAGTAATGCCACATCAATTAGAGACAGATGATGAGACATATAAACAAGCTTACCACAGATTTACAGGTAATCAGTTTTATCTCACTGACATTGATATTGTCCGTGACAAAATCCTTGATGGACTCGTTGCCAATAAGAAAATCCATGATGATGCTTTGAAACAACTATATCAAGATCTCACATGGGCTTTTGATGAACACGCAGATGCTCTTCATCAATGTATAGACATGGTAGATGAGAATAAGCGTAGAGTGTCAGAGTTGCACACCGAAGTCAGAAGCGTGATGGACGGTTTATTCCGTAGTTAACTCACCACCACAAGCAAGATAGCCACAGCCGTCAGCCCAATTGTCGGCGTGGCTTTTGTTTGATTTGATCCTAGCAAGTTTGAGCAGTGTCATCATGACGGCTACATCATGAGCCGATACTTGTGTTCCAAGATGCGTTGTCCAGTACGCAGCAATCGTGGAAAAGTTATCTTCCATATCACCATGATCAGCCGCTCGGTCAACAGTCACTTTCTGTTTTGCATCATCTAAAATCTCTGCCCTATTCATTTTTGCCTCTTTACAATGTGGTTATCAATTACTATCATTTTTACATAAAAATGTTAAGAATTTATTTATTTGTATTGACAAGGTAGCAATGATTGCTTATATGTAAGTTACTAACAGAAAGCTAGGAGGGCAAAATGGCTTTAACTTACGAAAAAATTTTTGATCAGTTACTCGATTTTACAGAGGGCATGGCTAAGTCTGGCGTAACGACTTTTGATTTGGCTAACGTAATGTCAAGGTTTGTGGTTGAGTTGTCTTATGACACTGCACCGAATACGCAACATGCAACGACATTGTTGCTTACAGCAATCACTGATCGCATGGAACGCGATATCACAGGGAGTGCAGATGATGAATAACATGGAAAAGGTAAAGGAATTGGTTGATCTCATGTATTGGGATTATGACAGGATGTCATCATCTGGTCAGGAGACTCTTGATAAGCTGGCGGATGCAGTTGGCTTGCCTAAGGAGGGCGAGGAAGATGAGTGAAGAAGGTAACATTATTTATACATGCGAGGATCATGGGCTAGAGGCTTACAGAAAGATCAAGAATAATCCTGCTGTTCCCAAAACACATGTGTACGCATACTTCCCACCAGTCGAATTAGAAGATGGCAGGAAGATCATGGAAAAGATGTGGATCAGGATTACCAAAGGCAATCGTAAAAGTGGTGAGGGCGTATTGGATAATGAGCCAGCGCACAATCACAATTACAAATTGTATCAGGTGGTTTATTACGAAACTGATGAAGATGATATTACGAGGGCGTTATGAGTGCTGATGGCATGAGACGTAAGTGGGGTTGGTTCTATTTTAATGTAATTGAACCAGAGCGCGTTAGGCTCGTTCAAGAGGCTGGCTTTGTTTTTACGCCAGTTTGGGGCGGCTCGTGTGACATTGATATTCTTGAGCAGGAAGTTCAAGAGAGCATTGAGGCTGTTCAAGAGCAGTTTTGCCGTGAGGGTATGATTTGGCAAGAGCCAAGGTATCGGGTGAATACTTTTGCTTCAAAGTTGCATGAATCGACTAATGGCAGAGTTGTTCGTGGCCGTAAGAGAAATAAAGACAGTGCCAATGCACTGGAGTCACATCTTAAAAGCAAGGGTGTACATTGATGAAATTAAAACGAAGAATAACAGCCAAAGAATATAGCGACATGTTTAATGGGCGGCAAAGTAAATACAGAACAGATTTATATTGGCAATGTAATTTGACAAAAGATTATTTCTTACGCTCAGAGTTCCACTCTGGCAATTTTATTCCTAAAAGGCAAACCCCTTTTATTCACACTACTGCTTATAAGGGCAAATAAAATGGAGCATAATTTTGGTAATGTCGTCAGTTTGTTTGATGGCATGTCTTGCGCTCGTATAGCTTTGCAGAGGATGGGTATTGTTCCTAAACGATACTTTGCCAGCGAGATTGACAAGTATGCAATCACGGTTGCCAAAGCTAATTTTCCCGACACAATACATGTAGGCAATGTTCGTAACTTTGGTAATGTCGTCAGCTTGTTTGATGGCATGTCTTGCGCTCGTATCGCTTTGCAGAGAATGGGTATTGTTCCTAAACGATACTTTGCCAGCGAGATTGACAAGTATGCAATCACGGTTGCCAAAGCTAATTTTCCCGACACAATACATGTAGGCAATGTTCGTAACGTAATATGGCCTGAGATATTTGACGGTGAGCCGATTGATCTTTTGATCGGCGGTTCGCCATGTCAGGGTTTTTCATTTGCAGGTGGTCAGTTGGCGTTTGATGATCCGCGCAGCAAATTGTTTTTTGAATTTGTTCGTGTTCTAAAAGAGTGCAAGCCGAAGTATTTTCTGTTGGAAAACGTAAATATGAAGCAGGAGTTCCAAGACGTAATAAACGAACAATTAGGGTGTAGGCCCGTAGACATTAACTCCAATATCGTTAGCGCACAGAACAGGCGCAGGCTGTATTGGACGAACATTCCAGTCAGGTCGTTGCCGGAAAACAAGCGTATATATCTTAGGGATGTGCTTGAAGATGGGTTTACAGACCGCGATAAGGCGCATTGTGTGGACGCTAATTACTTCAAGGGCGGTAATCTGAAGTCGTACTTTGAAAAGCACAGGCGGCAGTTGGTATTTGATTTTGCCGAAGAAGAAGAGGCAGAAGGAACAATGCTGGCTGGTCATGCTGATTTGAAGGGGCATGATTATAATAGGCGCGTATATCACCCAGATGGCAAAGCACCAACGCTTGCTGCGGCTTCTGGTGGCAATCTTGAGCCGAAGATACTACAGATCGCTCGAGGTGCTAATAAAGGTGGAATCAGGGCAGAGGATGGCAAGGTTCCGTCAATGACAAGTTCATCATGGGAGCATAACAATCTTCTTGTTGATGTTGATGATTTAAAATGGCGCAAGCTTACACCAGTAGAGTGTGAGAGGTTGCAGACCGTACCAGATAATTACACAGCACATGTATCTGATACACAGCGTTACAGAATGCTCGGTAATGGATTTACCGTGGATGTTATTTGTCACTTGCTAGGAGGTATGGACAGATGAAAGAAGAAAAGGTTGTCAGCATTCCAAGGATTCCAACGATGGAGCAGTTAAAACGTGATTTGATGATTCTGGAGATCAACCCGGAATATGATTCTATGGGTAGAATTGTTCGTAAAAAGAATCTGTCAGGAGTCGAAAGGACTATGGCTAAAAGCATTATGAGTAAAGACAATGAATGAAGAGTTGATGATTGCGTATGATCTAAAGCACCAGATTGAGTGCTTGCCGCAGGAATATAAGAGTTCCTCTGTCATTGATAATGTAACTACAGAGCATACGATGATGGAAAGAATAGCCATGATAATCCATGTACTGGAGAGTCACGGCAAAGATGTCAGTTAACTTGATATCGGTTAATATTTAGTTACATGGTTACATGGTTACGGCATGTAACTAAAATCGCATGTAAGTAGGAAGTTATTGTAATTATTGGGTAAATCGGTTTAGTTACATGTGGTTACATTTGTGACATCGGAAGTTAATTGTGGGTTGTAAGTTGTTGAAAACAAACGTGGTTACATGGTTACATAAGGTTCCCTATATAAATATAGGTATAGGTATATGTAACCTATACCTATACCGAAGCAGGAGAGAGCAGTATGCCAAAGGTCGGTGAGGATCTTTCAGAGGATCAAAGACACGCAGGACAGCGTAGATTAAAACCAGTGCAGCAAAAGTTTCTGGACTTCTATTTGCATCGGGATATGACGCAGACAGAAGCGGCTAGACAGGCAGGGTATAAGAACCCGTCAGTGTCTGCTGTAAGGCTGTTGCGTAACCCAGTCGTAGCAGAACGATTGCAGGAGATGAGACTCGAAGCACAGGCCAAGTTCGGGGTCAGCGTAGACAAGTCTGTTCGGGATCTGAAGAAGCTACGAGATCAGGCTTGGGAAATGGGTAAGTTCAGTGAAGCTATTAGAGCTGAAGAGCTGAGATTGAAGGCATCGGGGCTACTTATTAACAAACAGCACGTTATCAAGGAGGACATCACCGCAGCAACTAAGGAGGATATTGCGAAGAAACTGGCCGAATATAAGCGTTTGGCTGAGTCGCGCATGAAGAATGTAACACCAGATGTAGTGCAAATCGAGCATGAAGAGCTAGATATAGTTGAGGATAAGTAATGTTCGGGTTTTTCTGCGGGAAAATCTAGCGCGGGGGGATCGGGCTTCCTCCTCGGGCTTTTATAGAAATTGTTCGGGTTGTCGGGGTCAATAATACTGGCGTTTGTACCAAATTGTTCGGGTTATCGGGGTTCCAGGTGATCGGGACTCCAGTACCAGTATAATTGTTCGGGAACTGGGCTGCCGAGCCCGGGGCAGCTGCAGCCTGATCGGGGTGTAACCAGTACAATTGTTCGGGATCGGGCTTGACTGGGCTGCAGATCGGGGTCATCCTGAACTCTCCTCCCTGGAGAAAGGGGGTCCTGGCAGCCACTCATCTGCCAGGGCCTTCTCCGTAACCAGTACAATTGTTCGCCAGTACGCGCAGCGCCCAGTTCCCTGGTCAAGTCTCAAAAAAAAATTAAAAAAAATGCATTTTATCTCTTGCAAGTTGTGCATTCATTGCTTATATTAATATCACTAACAACGAATGGAGGCATTAAAATGCACATTAAAGATATGTTGACCCAGATGGGGTTTAAAGTTGCGAACACAGGCGGCGGTTGCCAAGGTCTTGAAATGGTTTTGCCTAACGGCTTGTCCATTTTAGTAACAGATGGAGAGGCTGGCATTTCAGAAGACATCAATGCAAATCCAACTATTGTTTTTGAAAACAGAGAAACAGACACACACGTTGTCGTTGAAGGGAAGGTGGTGTGATGGAACGCACAGACATTGAAGTTTTACAGAAGGCGTTTCCAAAAGGCTCAACGGCTTTCACTAATGTAGTACACGTTTCTAGATCAGGAATGTATAGACACATCTCAGTGCATAAGCCGCACATTGAAAAAGGCGAGGCTGTGAGTATGCAAAACTACAGCGCGTACATTGCCAGAGTTTTGGGACGTTCATTCAAGGCAAAGAATTACGCTGTTGGCGTTGGTGGATGCGGCATGGATATGGGTTTTGAACTTATTTACAACCTATCCGCCAAGTTATACGGCGATGGATACGCCATTAAACAGGAATGGATTTAGGAGGTGCGATGATTTATTTTGCATATGGCTCAAATCTGAACAAGCGTCAGATGAGCGTCAGGTGTCCCAAGGCGAAAGCCTTGGGCGCTGGTTACTTAACAGGATGGCGGCTGGTCTTTCGGGGTGTGGCCGACATTGAAGAGAACCACACAGACCCAACGGTGATGTTACCAGTCGGGTTCTGGGAGATTACAGATGACTGCTTGCAGTCGCTGGACTTCTATGAGGGCTACCCTCGGCTTTATCGGAGAGTCAACATCAACGGGATGATGACCTACCGCATGAATAGTTCGGGGTATGCAGCGCCTCATGAGTCATACTTTGACGCAATCCGTCAGGGGTATCATGACTTCGGGCTTGATGAGTCGGAACTTTACCATGCCCAAGATTGGGCAGACGAGCTGGACGAGGTCATGTAACAAGAATTGTTCGGGTTGAATCGAGGGCTGCAGCGGGTGCTGCGGCCCATTTTTTTTGCCCGGGCCGTCCAGGTACTGGAAAAAACCCGTACAATTGTTCGTGTACTGGGTACTGGCGCTGCAGCCCAGTTCGTCTTCAGCTCGTAAAAAAAGTATCAAATAGTTCTTTTTGTTGTTGACAGGTGTGCAGTGATTGCTTAATGTATATATACAGGGTAGGGGAAGCGATGACCGCCGACCAGTGATGCGAACAGCACCTCTGCCTTGTACTAACAACCTTTGGAGGGCAAAATGACGGAGCGGGAAATTAAAAACAGCTTGTCAATTATCTGGGATGCGTTGCATGATTACAGACAGAATTGTATTCCACAATATAACGATAACGATTTTACAAAAGATGAAGTATCGTATGATGAGCAGTGGGATGAGATCTGCGGAGCAATGGCAAATGTTACAGAGGAATTAGGTTTAGACAGTGGAGATGACAATGCGTAGATTTTGTAACTTTATGACGGGAGTTTGCTTCCTCGGGGTGATCATGTTGGCAGCAATCGAGCCGCATGATGCACCAGCGTTCTATATTCACGCCGCCATGCTTACAATCCTATCAGTCGGGATGGCTGTCTTCGGGATCACAGCTCGCAGCATTCGGGATTAACCAGAACAATTTCTCCAACTGCCCGGCTTCGGCCGGGTTTTTTTTCGCCCAGTCCCGGTGACTGGCGTACAATTGTTCGGGTTATTGCCAGTCGAGCCCAGGTCGGGCAGCGCAGCACCTGCCTTCATCCGGGTGAATCGGGAAATTGTTCGGGTTCTGGATCGGGATTCGAGGCAGCAGCTGTAGCTCGGGTTCGGGATTCGGGGTCGGGATCGGGCTTTCCCAGTAAAAAACCCGAACAATTGTTCGTGACTGGCTGCCTAGGCCCTGGCCCGGCGCCCGGATTTTTTCAAAAAAAATGCTGCGTTTACGTCAAAAAACGCACAATTGCACTTGTTTTATGTGCAATGAATGCTTATATTTAAGGGACTACAACGAAACATGGAGATAAAAAAATGACAACGATATTTAGAAGTGATGTATACCCTACATTTGGTTTTGAAAATGAATGCGCCAATGGTGGCATATCTCGCGGTTGGTCACCTAGTCGCTGGCAGGATGAATTGAACGATGCCGGTTATAATTGGGTGAATGCAATTCATGATGGCACGTCTGAGGTTGACGTAGAATTCATAATACCGCCGTTTTCACCATGTGATGCCGCAAAAAATGACATTGCCGAATTATTCGCATGGATAGAAAGCAAAGGCGCAATAGTTGGACGCCCTAAACTAGGCGGTCATGTTCATATGGGCAATCGCCTAGTACATACCAATATTAGTAAATCTGATTTTTGGCGCGCATCTAAAGCGGAATACGCAACGCATAGACGCTATTATAACCCTGCCGCATCCATGACCGCGCCAATGCCGTTGTCGTTGGTTAAGGATGTTATTTGCCGCTATGCCGAGCATAGAACAGATATAGAAGCAATCTTGCCATTATCACGGCGCAATGGCCGCAATAGCATGATACAAAACATAGATCATGTCGCGCCTAATGGCCGCGATTATTCCGCGTTTATGCAATCTGAGAATGCTAGTCGCATGAGCGGAATATTGGGCGGTAAATTTCGCGTTGTTAATCTTGAAACATGGACACGCCTAAACACTATTGAATTTCGTCAGCATCAATCAACATTGGATGTTCAAAAGCTTTGGAATTGGTGCTATCTAATTGCAAATATGTTTCAGCATTCAGATTGGCATCGCATGGATTACAATGCGCCGTCATCAATAATAATAGATACGCCCGAAAATCCATTTAGACGTGGATCAAGAATAGGCGTTTTGTATACGGCCATGCGTGTTGATGGTGGCGCGACTACTCGTGATCTAATGAATGCGACAGGTTGGAGTGCTGATACAATACGCGCTCGTGTCTCTGAAATACGCAATCGTGACGACATAGGACAAGGTGGCGTGTTATGCCATACGCAACAAGCATACGGCAATTCATATGGTACTAGCCAAGGTGAACATGATCTGAATGGTTATGAGGTATTGCGTACTGTTGAGACACAAGTGCAAGGTGGCGTTGGTTTACTGCCCGAAAACAGACGCGGTATGACAAGCATATGGGCGGGACTATCTGATCAATTGTTTGAATACTTTAATGCAAGGCGCGATCAATTGAGATAGTCCCACAAAAAAACAAAACTAAGGCGGGCAATGCCCGCCTATTTTTTTGCGTACAATTTGACAAGGTACCCTGCAGCCGAATGCAAAAAATCCAATCGGGACGCGGGCGGGTATGGTACCCCCCGACAAAAAAAACTTGACAGCGCGACACGTTGCGCCAAGTTCCCCACAAACAACCCCCAGTAAAAATAACAACTGGGGTCAAAAAAATTTTATATAAAAATCATTGACAGTTTAAGCAACCATTGCCATATTAATACTTACTGTTCATTCAGGAGGGCAAAGGTATGAAGAACGAAGATTTATGGAAACATTGCACCAGATTAAATCGTGAGCAGCGTGATGAACTGGGCGTTTTCACCAAGAAAGAGATGTTGGACTACTGTGTTTTGAACCGCAATCTTCTTGCGAGTGATGTTGAAAAGATAATGTGCAACGATCCTCTGTTTCCTGTGGTAACGGATCCTAGTGTTGACAGTCCAGATATTCCGTTAAGCGCACAGCGTGGCGGCAAAAAATCAAAGAATTTTTTCTTTCGCCAGGATTTGGATATTTATTTTGGCGGCAGTTATGGAATTATAAAGAGTTTTCTTGAGAAGCGTAGCGAAGAGATTTCTTACAAGAAAAAGCGTGGAAGACCAAAGAAGGAGCGATAAAATGAAACAATACAGACTTAAAATTGGTGGTGATCCGATTGATTTTGTTGCGGAGAACCCAGAGGGTTTCTTGGAGGCTTGGCGTTCTGTCAATCTTCGAGCGAGTTCTGATGACAAAGAGTGGCTAAGACAGGCTGCGATGTCTGCATGCGACTGGGCTGGAGGCCCGATCCGTTATGACAATGCAACTGTGTTTGCACAGGACATGATGAGCAAGGGCATGCTGGAGGAGATTAATGCAGAAGGCTAAATCATCTTACAGCATGATGAAGGGCAAGGATCTGGAAGAGATGCGGAATAAATCTGGCAAGAGTCAGGCATCTTTTGCAGATGCCTTGGGTGTAAGCTTGCGTATGTACAGCTATTACGAGTGCGACAAGAAGCCGATACCCAAGACAGTTGAGCTTTCTTCTCGTTACATTTTGTCAGAAAAGCAGGGATCTACTGGTTACAAGCCTTCATCTGATTTGACAGACTTTGATATAGATCGCATTAGCAGACTAAGATATGCGTTGCGAGGCGTTGAGGGTTTTGATGATCGTTCAGACAAGATTGTAAGGCAGTCAGAGCAGGAAATTGAATACCTGTTGTCAAAGTTTGACTAATAACATATCATTGGCTCCATGTATCTTTGTAGAAGGGACTGGGCATGAACACTTTCATGGGGCCAATGACACCTCCTCCAGCGTCACCTGGACAACCGCAGAAGCTTGATATACGCACAAATCCTAATCAGAGGGCTGGTTTCAAGCAGTTTATGAAACAGCGCACTGCGCCAGCGGTTATGCCTATTCAGCAAATGCCTCAGGCTCAACCCATGCCTATGCCTATGATGCAGCCACGGCCACAAATGCCGCTTCGCATGGAGATGGGTGGTGATGTTGATATTTTTGATCCACAGAACTATCACGAGGGCGGACTTGTCAACACGTTAGGTCAGCTTGGCACCATGAGCGGTCAGATGGTTGACGCTCTTAACACCATAGTTATGGGCGGTGGTCAGGGCGGTGGTGCTACCAGCGGCTTTGACAGTGGCAGTGGTTTTACCAGCACACCTAGTGTTTCTCCAACTACGCCTAGTGTTCCTCCTGTTTCTCCAGCCACGCCTGACTTTGTAAATCCTAATGTTTTAAGCTCCTCTGGTGGTCAGACAGATCCACAGGCGATACTTAATTCGCAGATGAGTGGGGGGCAGGGTTCTGTATTTACTGAAGGCCAGCCTACTCCAAGTGTATTTCCTTCAGGTCCATCAGGTAACGCTCCAGCGGATGACCCACGAACTCCGCAGAATGAATATCAGGATTTTATTACCAGTGGTGTGTCAGACACTCCAATGCCATCTAGTTTAAAAGGTGCTTTTGACGAACAAGGCAATCCGTTTAATCTACCTGCAACGATAAATAATGCTTTAGGTGCTTTAGGCATGAAGGATGGCGGTGCTGTACCACCGCGCCGTACAGAGATTGGTGGTCAGCCGCATATGTTGTCTTACATTACACCTGACGAGGCCGACATTTTGGAGGCTTTAGGTGGTAGTGGCGAACCCGGTCCTATGGGTATTCCTGCATTTGACGGTCATGTTGATGGTGCTGATCCTGATTCAGGGCCGGGAGCGGCTGCTGGTTTTGGGAATGATGACGGTCCTGATGATAACAAAAGCGGCGGCGGACAAGACCGATCCGGCATGCAATCCACTCTTGATTCATATCAAGATCAGAGCGCCGCAGAAAAGGCGGCTGATTTTGCCAAGGCTGCACAAGCTGGCAAAGACGCAAGGGATCAAGCCGCAAGAGATCTTGTTGCGAGAACTTTCGCCACAAGTGATGGAGGCAGGAGTTTAGTTGGCGCACCAGGCAGCAAAACTGGATTTGCTACCACTGGAAAGCCTAGTCAACAACAAATTAACGATGCGTTAGCCGCCGCAAAGTCTCTAGGCTTTGACATTAGCGGCAGTCAGACAGCCACTGATCTTGGTCTGAATGATCCAGATGATGGAGGAATTGAAGCTGTTTCAACTCCTTCAGTTACTGAAGATGATACATCATTGGGTTTTGGTAATTTATTAGATTTACTCGCTCTTGATAATCCTGTTGAGGCAAGAGAGCTTGTTAGCGCAGGTGCAAACATACCGAGTGTAGCCACATCAACTGATCAATTTACATCTCCAAAATCTGCAAATTTAGCACAACAGAGGGTTAATAATTTAGTTACCGATGCTGCGAATGCTTCAACTAGATCATTTACCCCCATAGATTCTGTCTCAGGCGCTGTTCCGACTGGTGATTCAAGCACACCAGCAACTGATTTCTTTGCTGACGCATATTCTGACATCGTTGAGAGTGCTACTAAAGCGGATCCAGATTCAGAGACGATTGTGGACGCTACTGCGCCGGGAACAACGGGTAGGGCTATTATGGACATAGTTTCTCCTGTAAGCACAATAGGAATAGCAAGTCAGATTCTTGGTCTTGATAATCAATTTACTCAGCCAAAAGCATCTCCGGCAGACAGATCTGCTTTTGCAATAGGTGAGTTGCTTAGTCTTGATGATCGCGCTCGTGATATTAACAAGGCTTTAGAATCTGGTATGTTTGACCCAACAGGCGGTTTGTTTGGAACAGGAAAGGTTACTGACATCCGACCAGAGGGCTTAGAGAAAGGCTTTTTTAGTACAAATCCGTTTGGCATGGTTGTCTATACTGGTCCAGAGGATGCTAATTATACAGGCCCTTACAGGGAATTAGTAAATCCTCCGCCTGAAGATACAAAAGGTGGTCCACCACCCGTAAAACAACCATTTGATCCGTGTCCTCAAGGTTTTGTTTTGAAAGATGGCGTTTGTACGCCCATTGAAACAAATACAGGGGACGGCACTCCTAATCAAATTGGTGGTGGTGTAACGCCTCCGACTGTTCCGGGTGGCCCTGTCGTGGTGCCGTCAACCAGACCGACTGGCCCGTTTAATCTTCAAGGCCCTGTTGGTTATGGTGTTCCTACCGCTGGCATGGCGGATCCCTCAGTTGCGACTAATGCCGCACTATATCAGCAGATGTTAAATCAACAGGCTGCGGCTCCGATAAGACTGCAATCTGGCGGCCCTGTATCTTCAAACTTGGATAGAGCGGCAGATAACTTTTTGAAGTCATTGATGCCAACGGCGTAGTCAAATGGATGAAGCTTTTGATATTGCCACCGAGTTCCTGACTGATGCAGAGCTTGAGTCGCTCGGCAAGCATCTGGACAAGTACAAAGAGCTTCATGACAGAGAAGAGTATCAAAGGGACTTTTTAAAGTTTGTTAAACATGTCTGGCCTTCTTTTATTACTGGATCTCATCATAGAATTTTTGCGGAGAAACTGGAAAGAGTTGCCCGAGGTGAGCTGAAGCGGCTTATCGTCAACATGCCGCCAAGACACACCAAATCAGAATTTGCGTCCTATCTGTTCCCTGCGTGGGTCATGGGACAATCACCAGAAACAAAGATTATTCAGGCAACGCACACGGCGGAGCTTGCTGTTGGTTTTGGCCGTAAGGTCAAGAACCTTCTGGACAGTGAGATATACCGTGATGTGTTTCCTGAGATTCAGTTGGCGCGTGATGCGAAGGCATCTGGTCGTTGGTCAACTGACAAGGGTGGGGAGTATTACGCTGTTGGTGTAGGCGGTGCGTTGGCTGGTCGTGGTGCGAACCTTTGTATTATTGACGATCCTGTTTCTGAACAGGATGCATTGTCACCAACCGCGCTGGATAATATTTACGAATGGTATACATCAGGACCGAGACAGCGTTTGCAGCCGGGAGGCTCGATAATAATTGTGATGACGCGATGGAGCATCCGCGACTTGACGGCGAAAGTGTTACAGAAACAGGCCGAGGGGGGAGCCGATCAGTGGGAAGTTGTGGAGTTTCCTGCGATATTTCCAGATACAGACAACGTGTTGTGGCCCGAGTTCTGGAGCAGGGACGAACTAGACGGCGTTAAAGCGTCTATTCCTGTTGCTAAATGGAACGCACAGTATCTTCAGAATCCTACTGCTGAAGAGGGTGCGATTATTAAAAGGGAGTGGTGGAATGTTTGGGAGTCTGATGATCCACCTATCGTTGATTACGTCATCCAGTCGTATGACACCGCCTTCACCAAATCCGAAAGGGCGGACTACTCGGCCATTACGACTTGGGGTGTGTTTTATCCTGACGAGGGTGATGAGGCTGCGATCATATTGCTGGACGCGGAAAAAGGTCGATGGGAGTTTCCAGAGCTTAAAGACGCGGCAATGCGCTTGTATCAGGAATTTGAACCAGACATGGTGTTGATAGAGCAGAAAGCATCTGGCACACCGCTGACTCAGGACTTGCGAAAAATGGGCATTCCTGTGTCTGGTTTTACGCCGGGCAGGGGCGCTGATAAGTTCTCAAGGATGAATGCCTGTTCACCCGTCTTTGAATCTGGTATGGTATGGTGTCCTGAAACGCGCTGGGCAGAGGAAGTTATTGAGGAATGTGCCGCTTTTCCTAATGGAGAGCATGATGACTTGGCGGATTCCATGACTCAGGCTATACTACGTTTTAGGCAGGGCGGTTTTATACGAACCCGTTCAGATGAAGAGGACGATGATTTTTCGCGTTATGACCGCAGCAGGGAGTATTACTGATGACTGAAAAGACATTAGATCTGGATACAATGTTAGAGTTGGGACTCTTAACCAAAGAGACAGAAAAGCTATATGAGCAAGAGCCAAAGTTCAGAGCTGGTCCAGAGACTAGAAAAGCTAAGGCTCCTAAGACACTTCCAAAGTCAAAACCAAAGATGCCTACAAAGCTTCCAAAGCCAAAGCCAAAGTCAAAGTCCTCAGGCGTTACATTTGATACCAGCGGTACTACTTCTGGCAAGACAATTGAAAGAATGAACAACGGTGGTGCGGTCATGTCTGGTCGTGGCGGCAAGTTTAAGGGGATATTCTGATGACTGATAAGTTAACAATGACACAAAGAGCGGCTGTTGGAGATATGCGTCAACAGTTGAAGAAAATGGGCGATCCTCGTGCAGATGATAAAAACGCTATTGTAAAAATTTTAGAAATTTCTCGCCCAAAACTTTTTCCGCAAAAAAAGATCAACGGCGGTGCTGTCATGCCCGGTCGCGGCGGTAAGTTTAAGGGGATTAGCTAATGGCACCTAGAAAGCCAAACATACGCTCCAAAAAGCGTAAGTTTAAAAAAACATCACCTCCGCCCAGATTGTCTACTGCTCAAATACGCAGACTGACTGTTGATGGTGAGGCTGTCACTGACGCTCCTTTTGTACCAGACGTTTTGCGTAGCGGCAGGTTTAAAAATATTGAGCTTGGCATGAAAGACATGCCAGCAGGATATGAAGAAGGTGGTAAGGTTGGTAAGAAAAGAGTGGTCATTGGACCTAATTCAAATCTAACGGACGATGAACTAGAGCGTTACATACAGCAACTAAGGGAGCCTCTCGTGGTAAAACCAGTCAAAAAGAATAAAGGTGGCGGTCTTAATGCCGCAATCAAGCGCGTTAAAAGAGTCCAAGGCATGCAAGAAGGCGGCAGGGCCATGAGTGATGCTGACATAGCGCGAATATCAAATTTGCCTACCGAGGAGTTTTTATCGGCTCTTGGCGCTGCTTTTCCTCTAAGTGGATCTGGAGCTAAAGCAGGATCTAGGCTTGGCGGAATGGCACCTAGAAAAAGAGGCATGAGCATGAAACCTAAAGGTAAAATGGGGGGACGTGGACGAACATCTAACTTATCCGCAGAAGAATTTTTGTCTGCGATGGGTTCTGATTTTCCTCTGCCTAGAGGAGGAAGCGTGACTGACGCTGATAGAGCCAGAATTGCTGCTGCCTTAGGCGCTACTGATAGACAACTTATGGGCATGGAAGACGGCGGCGAGGTGCCTAAGAAGTTCAAGGGCTTTTCTAAGCTTCCTGAAGATGTGCAACAGCAGATGAACCCCACTCTTGCCGCCAAGTATGAAGATGGTGGCGCAGTTCGTGGCATGGGTCGAGCCTACATGGGCAAGCCCAGAAAGATTAAGGTAAGATAATGGGAAAGCTTAAAAGTGAATCTCAAGCCGAAATTGATGATTTCTTGTCAGATTTAAGTGATGATGAAATAAAAATTTTTGAGTCTTTACTTGGCTCTCAAGATGATCTTGGGTCTATGTTTAACGCCATGAGAAAAATGCAATCTAAAAAATATAGCACTGGTGGCTTTGTTGACCCAGAATCTCCAAAGGCTCAAATGGATAAGATCAATATTTCTATTATCTTAAACATGGGTAAAGAGTCAGAGATGAACCCTTCAGATGACGGAAATCAAAATATTATGTGATGTTGTTTGACTTTGGTGTTATAGTGCGAAAGAGGCTGACTCATGGCTTGTCAGTCATGTCTGATGCCCTTCGCATGACTGCGCTAGAGTCAGCCTCACCCAAGAGATGGTCAGATGGCAGATGATCAGGGAATCATGGGCGCTTTTTCAGCCCCTCCAGCAAGCACTGAAATGTTTAAGCGACTTGCTGACAAGACTGATATGTTTGGCCCTACTCCTCTTGGTGCCGTTAATCGCGCTATTGTTGGCACTCCAATTGATGTTTTAGATTACGCTGGTCGTGTTGGTGAGACAGTTCTGCGTGGTGCCGCCACTGGCGCTGGAAAATTAGCAGAAACCCTTGGCATGGGTGAGGGTATGGCTGACAGACTGAAGAGGGATGTTTATGGTCTTGGCATTGCTGCATCTACTCTTGCTCCGATGGCTGGGTCTCGTCCACGAGGCAAGTCAAATAAGGCGCTGGTCCTTGAGGCGCAAAAAGACAAGGTAAAATCACCAGTAGCAAAACAAAAGCTGGATGAGGATCTTGAGATGGAAGCAATCAACGATGCTCTGAAAGACGCATATCTGGATTTGGACGATACGTTGTCTTTTCAATCTGTTGATGACATAGCGATTACCACTGAAGAATTTGGTGATGTGCTGACCAACAACTTTGCTGGTTTTAGGGGCGAGGGTAAGAGTCGTGGCGAGGCTATGGTTGACGCCATTAAGATGACTCAAGATGATTTTAATGTGGTTATTGACCGCCCTATACAAGACAAAATATTTGCCAGACTTGACGATGATTACGGTTTTGGTGCTAATAGAGCAGTTAAGCGCCGTGAAGAGGCTGCAGCAAACAAGGCAGCTTTGGATGCTCAGTTAGCCAGAGCGTCAGCAAAGCCAATTCGCACAGTTAGCTTAGATGAGGCTACGCGAATGCAAAACGAGATTAGCGGTATAGGTATACCGCAGCCAACACCGCAGAAGCCAAGATTTACGGTTGTTGAGGGTGGAAAGGATTAAACATGGCTGTTGAAAAAGGAATAGGTGCAGGTGGAGACGCCATGACACCGCAGGAACAAGCAGAAATTGATATAATTGATTTTCCTGCACAGCCCGGCATATCTGAAATGGATGACGGTTCAGTCATTGTTGGAGAGATGATTGAGGAAACCACTATTCCTGTTGATGTTCCTTTTGATGCAAACTTAGCAGAATTTATTGATGATGGTGATTTAGGTAGAGTTGCATCCGAAATTTCTAGCGACATTGATGATGACATTGCCTCAAGACAGGATTGGGAAGAGTCATACAAAAGAGGTATTGACTTACTTGGTATGAATTATGAGGACAGAACTCAGCCTTTTGAGGGTGCCACTGGTGTCGTTCATCCTTTGCTTGCCGAGTCAGTTACACAGTTTCAGGCACAAGCTTACCGTGAGATGCTTCCGTCTGGTGGCCCTGTTCGTGTTCAAACTATGGGCGCAGAAACGCCACAGTTAGTGCAACAGGCAACTCGTGTAAAAGATTACATGAATTACATGATTACCTATGAGATGGAGGAGTATGATCCTGAAACAGATCAGATGCTGTTCTATCTACCTATAGTGGGATCAACATTCAAAAAAGTCTATTTTGACCCGCTTTTGCAAAGACCAGTGAGTAAATTTGTACATGCTGAAGATCTTGTAGTGCCGTATGGCGCGACTGATTTACTTACTGCACCTCGTATTACACATATTATCCGCATGGATAAGAATGAGATCCTAAAGCTGCAATTAACAGGATTTTACAAAGAAATAGACTTGCCAACTGGATCAACCAGCAGTGAGCGCAATACTGGTGTTCAAGAAGCCCTTGATGACGCTCAAGGCATACAGATCGCTGGTTCTGGATCCGAAGAGCTGGTTATTCATGAGGTTCATACATCTCTTGATCTTGATGGCTTTGAGCATCTTGATGATCAGGGAGAGCCTACAGGTCTAAAAACTCCATACATAGTAACGATATTAGAGAAAACTGGAGAGATCCTGTC
>Ga0209348_1000329_pt1 | contig 26208 bp, 21 predicted proteins | sample ETNvirenome_2_30_FD_184065 | JGI IMG/M metagenome (GOLD analysis project Ga0209348, IMG submission 184065) | Marine viral communities from the Pacific Ocean - ETNP_2_30 (SPAdes) (version 2) | ecosystem: Environmental > Aquatic > Marine > Oceanic | place: Pacific Ocean | collected 2013-06-22
GATTCTTGATCTCTTCAAAGATTTCGTCCTTGAAGTTTGTGAGATCGGAAAGAGGATACTGCGTGATGCAAGAATCATAACGGCAAGCAACAACCGTATCCTGCAACTCCAAAGTGTAGTGAATAACGGTCTTGCCCTGCTTGATAGCCTGAGATCCAAGGTGAACAAGAGCCATAGACTTACCTGCCCCAGTAGGAGCAATAACGACGCCAAGCTCGTTTCTACCAAGTCCGCCACTAGTAATTGTGTCAATGTCTTTCCATCCTGTTGTTACTGGAAGTCTAAACTTGGGCTTGTAACGCTCTTCAAAGTCTGCGATAAAATCATGACCAAAGTTGTTCTCTGATCCTAACTTGAGTGCATCGTTGATAACCTTTGAGATCTCATCAAAAGAACAAGTCTGTAGAAGGTTGACAGACTTCATCATGGCTTCCTTCAGCTTCTGCTTACGACAGAAGTCAAGAGAAGTCTCCTTGATGTAATCTATATCATCACTGATCTCTGTTGTGTGAACTCTCGCAAAGTAGTCACGAACCTGCTGCTGGGTTACTTCGCTCTCGCGGTCAAGTTCGGTACGAAGTATGGATATCATAGCATTTGTAGAAGGATGCTTTCCATACTTTGTTCTGTATTCTACAATCTTCGCAACAAATGTACGAAGGTATTGAAGCTCTAGAAATTCAACGTCTAGAACTTCGGTGATCTGATCGGCGAAGGGTCGGTCCTCAAATATGAGTTGAACCAACCCCTCTTGGAAGGATTTACCATACCTTCCAAAGTCTGCTTTGTGTGCAAGCATATCTCTCCTAGGTCTCGCACTATTAAATATAACACTCCTAACTTAAAAGTCAAGGCGAGTTAGAAGTTTTTTTTACTCTTGACGCTGCCTAACTTTTTTTCTACCAGTTCTTGCAGGACCAGTAGCGGGCTTTCAATTTAGATCCGGGGTTATCGCAATTGTGACGGGCGCGGAAATTCTTTCTACGTCCCTTCTGTTTGCGCTTGATCTTCAACCCAGCATCTCCGTAACGGATAATCTTTTCTGTCCCACCATCACAAGCCTTGACAACAAACTTCTTCTTGCCATGACCTGCTTCTCCCTTGCGGATTCTGCGAGGAGAGTTACACTTCATCTTATCCTTGGCGGATTTCTTCTTTTTCTTTTCGTCAAGAACAGCCTGATACTCTTCTTTGATTACTTGTCTAACATATTCTTCGGTGAGTTCCATTACTTCTTTGACTTCCTTTTTGCTTTTTTGCCCCAAGACTTACCCTTACCTCTTTCTTTACATGCGCCGGGGGTAGGACGGCAGGCGGGGTATTTCTTTCTCTTTTCTCCAGAGGAGCGACCACAAGACTTGTAGCCGCCCTTTCCATCGGGTGCGTTACAATCAACCCAACCCTTCTTGCTACCTTTCGCGCCTTTACGACCAAACCAGTCTCTCAGACTTGACTCTTTGCTTGATTCAGTTCCTGCCTTCTTGCGCTTCTTGCGTTTCTTTTTTTTTTCGTCAAGGACGGCTTGATATTCCTCTTGAATTATCTGTAGTAGATGGTCGTCAAACTCTATGCTTTCTTTCTTTTTGGACTTGTTGCCCCAGTTGGCAGCACCAACTTTGCGGCACTTAACGAGAGCCCCACTGGCATAAGCAGAAGGCCACACGTCATAACGAGCGCGAACCTTGTGGTAGCAAGCATCACGCTTTGCTTTCTTCTTCTTTTTCTTCTTACGCTTTTTTCTTTTTTCATCCAACGCCATCTCTTCAAGGGCGTCTTCATCAATTTCGTAAAGGTCTTCCATTTACTACACCTCGGTAATAAATAGTGTCACCTTTCATTACATTCCCTTGAAATCTTATTCAAGAATGTTTTTAGCTCTTCCCAGTTCAATTCACCAAAGCCGTCTTCTATCATTAGCTTTAGAAGTTCAGTCTTGTGAAAATCACATTCAAAGTTTTCCAAGGCATAATCAATCGTCTGCTTACCTTGTACTGAAATAAGCGGAGAATACAACTGCATCATGTCATAGTTGTGTTCAATCAACTTTCTAGATTCAGCGATAGTTTTAAAAACTTTTAGTTTTGATTCTTTGGTCTCGCAATATTCAATGAGTTCGTCAATTGTTACGCTTCGCTCTTCCTTCATAAAAGGAAGCTTAGTAGCGATGGTCTTCATGCCTACACGATTGACGCCCGGAAGGTTGTCGCTGGCATCTCCATCCATGGCACGAGCAAGAGCCATGTTGGTAGGGTGGATGCCAAGGCTTTCAATAACAGTCTTTTTGGTTTCAATCTTATCTGTGGTTGGGCGATATACCACTGTCTCGTCGTCGCAAAGCTGTAGGAAGTCCTTGTCGTTTGAGACAATTACCTTTTGCCAACCATCGTAGTGACGAGAATTACAAACATAAGAAATAATATCATCTGCTTCCACCCTTTCAAGGATAAGCTGAATGATAGGCATTTGGTTAAAGTATTCAATAACCTGCATCTGCTGCCATACTTTGTTCTGAATCTCTTCGTTCTCAGTTAGATTATGAACAGAACGGTTCAACCGAAGAGGCTTACGACCTTCTTTGTACCCAGAGTCTAAAGTCTTTCGCTTTTGTGAACCATTTGGTCCGTCCCAGCAAATTACAATTTCATTTGGCTTTGTAATTCTTACAAGCTTTTGTAAGATTTTAATAGATCCCTTGATACCACCGATTGGCTGTCCGTGCTGTGACAGACTGGGATCAACGATGAACGCCCTCAAAAACATGTTGAGGGCGTCGATAACTAGCACACGCTTCATGCATACCTCCACCCCATAATATAACAGGGTGGAGGCGTGCTGTCAAGAAGCTTTATCTACTTCATAGAAATCGGCTGCGTCTCCTTCGCGCTTGTCAAACTTCTGAACGACAACCTCATCCATCAATTCCATAACGTGTTCTTTAAATTCTTCATCCTTCTCAAGAAGGTCAACCCACTTACTTGGCTGGAACCTCTTTGTATAGCCGTTGTGCTCAAAAGTATACCAAGAGCCCGAGACGGTCATAAAGTTTTTAAGAGCCTCAAACCAAGAAGCCTCGTCTTGCACACCAATCTCATTAGTTCCCCACAAGATTCGGAAAGTGCAGTTTCTGCCTTGAGTTCCAAAGCGAGACTTCTCCAACTTTACCTTGACTTCAGAACCAATACGGAATCCGTTTTCGTCTTCGATGTATGCAGCCTTGCTTCTACGACCTGTAAGCCAGATGCGGAGGGAGTAAGAATAATGCATCGCCTTACCACCGGGAGTGATGTAGGGCGTTGTCATTGCAATCTGACGAGCCATTGGTCCCTGTGGGATATTGGTCTTCAACTGATTGAGGACGAGGAATGTTGCACGCTTGTCTGCGAGAGGTACAATCAACTTTGACATACCCTTTGCAAGAATACGCGCCTTGGTGGCGACTGAAGACTGTGGATTAAAGTCGCCCTCAACGTCTGATACTGATGGGGTAAATGCGAGAGAATCCCAAATGAACAACATCTTATCGTCAGTGGCTCCAAGAATATCTTCAATTGTTTCTAACACAAACTCTACTGATGGTGTCTGGACATACATCATAGATTCAAGATCACATCCAGCACGGACTAGAAAGTCTGGGTCAATCGCAGATTCTGAATCAAAGTAAACTACTCCAATACCCATCTTCTGTGCGTTTGCTGCAATCTGTGCGGCAAGGAAGGACTTACCTGTTGCCTCAAGTCCCGCAAGCTCTGTCACCTTTCCAACTGGAATACCTGCGTACTTTCCCTTGCAGATAATAGAATCAAGCCAGCGAGATCCTGTAGGAATCCATAATTTTACTTCTGTTGGGTTATCTTCACGAAGGTCATGCGCCACATTGCGCTTTGCCTTTTTGTTTATCATTGCTCTAAGGTCAGACATAGATACACGCCCAGCCTTAGCCTTTGCTTTAGCCATATAGTTCTCCTTAATTTAACTTTTCTTTTCTTTATTTTTCTTTAATTTTGAGCCGAAGCTCAGTAGTAATTATACCTCAGATACACCAATCGCGTATACAAAAACCCCCACCTTTTTACGGGTGGGGGCAGTTACTGAGGTGGCGTGTTTTGCTAGCCAGCCATTAGTTCATCAAATGCCTTATCAACGCTTGACTTCTTGTCTGTATTATACTGTGTCGTTTCGCGAGAGCGTGCCTCAGCAGAACTATCACCTGATAGCATAGAATCAAGAATGGCTCCCACCTCCTCTGGCGTATGACGAGTGAACAGTGCATCAATGTCAGGCATGTTCTGGAGCAGACCGGGGATTGCATCCTTGTCTTCAAGAAGGCTGCTCGTGTTACGACGCATCTTCATGTTGGTCTGGGGGTATGCACCGGGGCGCGTTGGCTTGGTGTATGTGATGGTAATGTCAGTACCACCCTCGGGGTCAGTGATGTCTCCGTACTCTGGGTCAAGAATGTAACCTAGAAGAAGTTCGTAAGCAGTCTTGCCGTAGCCATAGACCTTGACTCCCTCGGACTCCAGACCACGCACGACTACGGGCGAGAAGTAACGAGTACGGACAAAGAGAGACTTTGCAAGCTTCTTGGTTTCCTCGTCGTTGGTATCAGTGCCTTCGCGCCAAAGCTGTGATGCAAAGTCACAGATTGGGCAAGATTCGCCAAAGTTGCGCTTGGGGCACATAACCCCGCCCTTGTGTCCCTCAATGTTATAATGGAAGAATACCTCCTTTAGAGGATCTCCATCTGCTGATGGTACGATACGAATATCAGTATCGCCTTCGTCTGGCTTGAACCATACACTTGTCTTGTCGCTCTTTCCTTCTCCACGAAGTGCGGCGAGCTTCTTCCGCATAAGTTCCATGTTGATTCCCATAATGTTCTCCTTGTGTTGGGCTATAGTATGACGAGCGTTCCTCGCCATCTTAAGATAACACGCTGTCCAAGTCCTGTCAAGCGTATTTGTTTGGGTGATGTTTGGAGCTTTCCCTTGCTCATCTCTAATGTAACTTGACAATCAACGGATGTCAAGTGATAAACCTTGAATAAAATTTGTATGTGCTACGCAGAACCCAAAATCGCTTTCATAGGGTGACTCATAGATAGCATAAGTCACATTTTTGAATGCATTTCTTGGCTTACTCTTAAGACTTTGGACAACCTTTGAATGAAGCTTGCCATCGGTCTCAAGACGATTACTTGCTATACATAAATAGTACGCTACATCGCGATCTTCCTGCATTTTGTAGTACCATTGTTCGCCTAATTTATCGACCGTTATGATACCGACAGTACGAATCTTTTGAACCTCAGATGGCTTTGATAAATTACCAACAAGGGGCTCAGTATGGTCAAAAACATTTAAATAGTGTACGGCGTAATAGATATTTTTATTAATTGTATCAAAATATTTTTTTATTGGGATTTCGCCTATTGTTTTCTCAATTGCTGGATTAGATAGAATGGTAAAACTGTTGAATAATCCAGAACGGGTATACTCTTGTAAGATACCAAAAATGGCTCGTTCTTGTAGCTTTACTTCTCCAATCAACAAATCTGTATCAGGCTTGATATAAAAAATATCAATTTTTTTGTCTTTTATTTGTTCTAGTATCGCTAGCGTATAGTTTGCCGAGAAAGATGAGCCACAAACAAATACTTGAACTCTGTCTTGCACTGCTTCTAGTGTTTTGTAGGATGAAAGTTTGGGTGCTTTTTCCTCACAATCTTCTGCTTTTGCCACTCTTGCTAAATCTCTCGTGTATTTTGTATTGCCTCTCCCCTCAGAGAACAAAAAACAATTATATTCTTTGTGATCTTCAAACAATGAGACCACATTGCAGCCTGCTTCGCCTATGCCTATCAGCGAAATCATAGTTTCAACTCCTTTAGCTCTCCATAATTCTTGCCTGCCTTAACATTTGCTCTAAAATTACCAAGTTTATTGTTTTGGAACACCTCCTTTAGTTCAGGAATCTTATATCTGTCCTCTTCAGTAATGTCAAGAACAATTTCATCGTGAATAATAAATGCGACCTTGGACTCGCTGCCTTCAAGTGCCTTATCAAGCGCAACAGCACGATCAATTGTGAGATCAGATGTAGTGCTCTGGATCACATAATTAAAAGCCCTGCGTTGATCAACTTTGATTGACCTCCCAAATGATGTTGATACACTTTCACCATTATAGTGATTGTCAAGAACGTGCTTACGGCTGTAAATTGACTCATCAAGGCTATTATCATCTGGATTATAAAAGGAAGAGAAAAATCTAACCTTGGCTTCCTCTCGATCAATTGGTGAACCACCATATAGATGACTCATATTCCACAAATGGATGTCTTCTTCTGGTTGCTGATGACCAGAAAGAGCCAAAAATGTGCGAATCTCTGCACCATTGTAATCAAATGAAAGTAGCCAATCATTGTTGGGTTTAATTAATGAACGAAACTTTGACTTCATTGTCAATATTGGATTTGAGTCTCTACGAGTCGTCAGACGACCCGTGACGGTTCCAAAAAGATTGTAGTCAACATAGTGTGACTTATTTTTTATAAGCATCCTAACATCATCTCTGTCGCTTGTAGAGGTCATCAGGTGGCGGCATCCATCTACATTAATGTTTAGTTTTTGATATCGAATTTTATGTAGTAATTTGTAAGCTCTGTCAAGATACTCGTAATTTTCTGGGCGTGTATAATTTTCAAAAACATGCTTTGTGATGTTATTGCGAACTTCACAAAACTCCATCAGAAAATCTGAAGGCACGAGATCAAAAAAGCAGTTATCTCGTAGATTAATCCTTGCAATTTGAAAAGATCTCAAATAAGCACGAAAAGTTTTCTGAACCTCTGTTAGTTCTGACTTTAGGTTATCCGGGCATGCTTTTTGCAAATTAGCACCACCAGAATACAACCAAGCATATTCAACCGCATCGTCTTTGACAGAGCCAGTGTACTTCCATGTTTTTGTTAAGCCATCAGGAATGCTATCAAAATGTAGTTTACCATCGACGTAAACACCAACACACTCTGATTTATCATCAAGGGTTTGGAAAATCATGTACCTTCTCGTTTTTGTTCTTCCTTTACAATATAACTTAGGGATCCTCTGTAGTCAAACGGTTGAGATACAAATCTTTCAAAACGCCCAAGGGCAGTAGCTACATTTTTAAATCTTGACAAATTTATAGTATCGGTTATAATTTGATCCTGTTTTGCCTTTGAATGTTTACTCTCTTCTTCTATAAATCTTAACATACAATATAATTTTATAAAATAACTTTCATCATATAAATTATTAATTTTTTCTATTGTATATTGTGCTGGTCTAACAGCAACAATTTGATTATTACAATGGTCAAATTTTGTTTCAACTTTTGAGATAGAATTATAAATTGCTAATAGTTGTTGCCCAAAATTGTTAAAGTATGTAGAATGAACTGGCTGAAACGCTAAGTTTAAAACTCTGTCCGTTGAAGGGTAACCATATCTATTTGCATAGCCTTGCATAGCAACAGAATCTAAATCTGCAACCAATCGCCATGGAATTGAAAGATCAACCATAAAGCCATAAGAATTACAAGCGTTTAAATAATATTCAAAATTTGGAGAGTTAACAAATTGAGATATTTTTTGCTCATCGTTTAAGTATGATAAATCAGTTACCTCTATAGATAATCCATTGTTCATAACTGAAGCGTGCCTGCTTCTGACAAACCCTGTTTTAGTTATAGGAAAAGTTTTGCCAACTGCCTGCGAGTAAAAGCTTAAAAAATTTATGAAAGATTCAAAGTCTAATATTTCAAAATTATTTTCATCTTTTACTATTGACATACTCTCGATCAGCGAGTTAATATACCTTTGATAAGATACTTCCGGTTTTTCATACCCAGCATAAGCAACTAAATTTGATAAATACGGATCGTTCTTTCTTATTGCCCCTATTTGTGTTGATCTAATAAAATGCCTACTTAGACCTGCAAAAGCCTCCGCAACAAACGACATTACTTCTACCCTACCAGAGTCATTTGAGCTGTTAGGAATTTCCGTAAAAGGCGTGACAGCTATACGAGGCTGAATTGAAACAAAATTTCTATCAACTCTGCCATATAAATATTTTTCAGCAAAGTTGAAATCCACAAGGCAAGAATAATTTCCCGCCAATATTGAAAGCTCTAATAAGTATATAATTGTTTTATCATAAAGGCTTTTTGTACTTTCATCATTTGATTCTTTGTAAAAGGTAGACATTATTAACTCCTATTACTCTTTCTGACAATTACTTTGCACTTAGATGGATCTGTTTTAGAAGCTGTTGCCGTGGAACTGGTTCCGTTTTTCTCCCTAACAACATCACCTTTGCTTGCAACCCATGCCGCGTTTATTTGAGTCTCGGCATTTCCCGGCTGTATTGTGTGTGTTGTTTTGGTAATCATATAATATCCACCAATGCCAAATCTACTCAAATCTTCTGTTGCCTTTGGATCAAATCCTTTCGGAGTTATATAAATATAGGTGCCGGGAAAAGTCTGAACATTTAAGAAAGTTGAAATGTTTGCATTGTAAACTTCTCTCAACTGGGTTAATCCACTAAACCCTTCTTGTTCAAACCTCAACTCTTTTAGACCGGGTGTGTTTGTTTTATCGAGAGAAATAGTTTTTACAATTCCTTTATCTTCTCCAAGAGTGTAGTGAAAAATACCCTCTCGTTCATCTGTGTTTTTTCTACCTTTAAATTTCTCACTGGGTTTGGAGCGACCAACAGAAAAAATATAATAATTTCTCATATCTTTAATATTTCCATCTTTTCTAGGGTCATCTCTTGGACCAGAAATATCCAAAAGTGGTATGTGTGTATCTGTTACTTTATCAAGTATTAGACAATTATTTATAGCGGCGCCTGTACCCTTCTTTTTATAATTTACTGACTGTCTGAATATAAAATCTGATAGATCGTCCTCTGTAAATCTTTTTGCTTCTTCTTTATTATATGCCAACACGGTGGTGCTACTTAAAGATAACTTTTGTGATGCGTTTGAGGCAAAACAGTCATCAGAATTAAGAAAATTTTTCATACAATCTTTTATCAAATTACTAATAAACTTTGAAAGTGGGTATTCAACCAAACTGTTAGATAATATTTTTTCTGACATGAAACTTATAAAATAGTTTAGGGATATTGGTATATCTCCAAGAGAGCCTTCTATGAATTCTTTTGTTGAGTTTGTCATTGAAAACGGTGTTACCTCAACTGGACCCAAAACAATCCTCAATTTTCTTAGCTGTTCATAAGCCGAATTAACATTTGGCATGTCCTTTTCTTTAACTTTCTTTTCAATTGCACTTTTTAAATCAGAGGCACCTTTGAAATTTTTCCTAACGACGCCATCATAATAGCTTCCCGACCCAGTTGAAGCAGGTTTTGCTCCGGGTGGGTCAATATAATTTTTTGGTTGTAGTGTATTTTCTATTAATTCTAGAACAACAGATATTAGATCAGAAAGATAAAAGAATTTAATTGACTCTTGTCCACCAAAATATGGTGATATTAACATACTACTTAGATAATCAGTTTTTGCAGCAGTTGTGGCTGTCGCGCCGCCAGCTTTTTTTGTAGCAGCCGCAGCAGCACCCGCAACAGGGGGAGTTTTACCTTTAGATGTTTTAATGCTTTCTGTAAAATTTTGTGCCAAAAGATATTCTCTAGGATTTTCAATAAACATTTTCATTTTTTCTCTAGTAATGCCATAGTAATATAATTTATTCTTTGACATTAATTTATCAATAATAGTCTGCAATGACCGGGCGTTCCTTTGAGAAATATACAGGGCATCAGCTTTTTCAAACTCTTCTATCTCTTTTGAGTTACAATCTTTTTCTTTAAAATAATCAATACACATTTCTCTGACTATTCTGTCTCGTGCGTTAGAACCAAAGATATCAAAATTTGGCGTTGCAAAATAATCTTCAATATAAGCAAGATAATTAATGCTAAACGTTACTCCACCCGCCTCATCAAAATCAAATTCGTGAATTGTTGGAGTTAAATAAATGGATATTGCTGAATTGTAAACGGCGTCATTTAAGGCTGATACATCTTCACCTCGGTCTAATCCAGCATTTGTAAAGATTCCTTTATTGTCAGCAGTGAGTTCAACCAACACCCTTATTCTAAAGTTAAGCTTTTCTAAGTTTTCTTTTTCTTCCTCGGTTAAAGTGAACTTTTTGGCGACCTGTTCGGATGCTCTACCAGTTTTTAAAGCCAAGTCAACATACTTATATTTTTTTCTTCGGGTTTTTGAGCCTATGACTTTTGCTGTTCTATCTGCTAGCAAATCGCTGAAACTCGGGGCATAAATATCAAGCTTGGCAGTAATTGCCTTCTTTACAGAAAATGGATCTGTTCCTACATACGAGAAGGTAAAGCCTTTGACTCCAACACCGACGCCGCGACCAAGAATTGCGCTGCCGGGTGCATTATTGTTTTTCTCTAAATAAGCAGAGATATCTCTATTTGCATTGGTATCAAATGTTATTTCAATTTCTTCATCTTTGCCAGTTTTTTCATTTTTTTCAACCTTAAAGAACCTCATCCTTGGGGTAAGAAAAGACATTTGCTCAGCGTGCATATTGAATAGAGCTTTAGTTTTGCTATCTATGACCACTTTATTTAAAAATGGAAATGGGCTTCCTTGTATCAAAATGGGATGATTTAAAGGATTCGGGTCGGCTTTCGCATATGGAAGGGGCAGGGCGTTTGGAGACTCTTGTCTTAGTTTTATAAAATTATCTAAATTTGCTAGAAGAAAGCACTGCTGTCTATAAATTAATAATTCAGCGGTCGCTCTTGAAACACTGGCGGCAGCAGTTCCTGCAGCCAATGCACCCTTAAGTTTTGCTAATTCAGCTTCTAACTCTGCAGTTGTTCCCGTGAACAATCTGCCTAAACTGTTGAGTAGAACACCCCCTTTCTTTCGGGCAGCAAGTATAGCCTCTAATCGGGCAATCTCATCTTCAACGGTCTTATCTTCGCTTAATAATTTATCCAGTCCTTTTTGATAAATTCCATTTAGATATGTAGAAAAAGACTGACCTGCTGGTGGTTCGGGTAAGAAACCAAACCCTCCCTTGGAGGCAATTTTTAAGGTTTTTAATTCTGCAGTAAAATTGTATAACTCGGCTAATATACTGCTGGCAGAGGGAGCGTAGGAGCCGACGCCACCCAAATATGCGTCAGTCATGGTAACAAGACCGGTATAGTTGAAATCTTTGGTTACAGGCTTTTTAAAGAAAGCTTCATTGTAAGCTAATTCAATATCAAGAGAACCACCGGCTGTAAGAGGTATTGGTTTTAATAACGGCTTATATTTAGCAAAAAGTGCTATTATTTCTTCGGCAGCTTCTTGTGCAAATCTGTAATCTTCAACTGCTGTTGTATATTCTTCAAAAATTGTAACAGAACCAGCCTCTTTTATTAAGTCATCTACGTCTCCAGTAAAAGTATCAAGGCTGGAATTCTTAAAGCCGGGCACAGCCGCTATAAATCCCCAACCTTTCAGCATCTCATCGTGGATGTCAGCAAATTGAGAAACATACTGATCTGCGATGTCGCCCGCAAAATCAACTACGGCATCACCCGCATCTAGCTTAGTTTTAATACCGCCTGCCATTTCAAACTCCTAAAGCGTCTAACGCAGCATTGATGTCAAGAGGAATATCCAAAAAGTCCCCAGTTTGAACATTTGCTTCTGTTGGGTATCCATTCCACCAAGCAATAACCCACCAAAATCTTACGTCACCATAATATTGATTTGCTAATTTATAAAATCTGTCGCCATAAGCCCAGATATAGCCTACTGAAGTAATAGAGGCTCTTTGTGATATGGTAGGATGACGGAAAATTGGTGTTTCGTAATGAGCAATTCTTTTAAGACCTCTGCGCTTATACAGTTCCTTATAGAATTCTGAATCATTTTCAATTACATCTTGCTTTTTGTTTCTTGTGTTTGCCATTTGTGTTATCCTAGATTAGATCCTCAAATTGACCTTCTCCAAAATTTTCGTAAACAGCAGAATCAAGCGCCGCTCCTACCGCGTCGAAGGCTTCTGCCGCATTCTGAAGAAGACGATCTTTTGTACGCTGTGCTCTCTTGCTGTCGGCGAGACCTCGGTCTTGTAAATTTTCCAGTCTTCTTCCGGCACGGGCGGCGCGGGCAGCAGCTTTATCTGCCCTTTGTTGAGCACCCGCTGCACTGCGACGTTTTTCTTCAAGGGTTCTTTTTATGTTTCTTAATTCGGAGAGTGTTTTTCCATTTTCTACTTCCCTGCTTTTAAACTTTTCGTCATCCTTGTCCATGTTTGAAATCTTCGCTCCATAAAGCATGGGCATTTTACCAGTTAAAGTAGTTTCGTGTAATGGAGAAAAACTAATATTTATATCAATAAGCTTTGGAAGAATAGTATTTTTGGTTTTTCCTTTCTTGTTTTCAGGGTCTGTTTGAGAGTAGTCAATTTTTTCAAATACTCCATCGGTCCCCTCAAGATTGTGATTAATTGTACAGGAGGTAATAACACCCAACAATCCTTGGTCGGTAGACGTAGATTTATAGCCATTGAAAATTTGTCGTGGGTTATTACTTGTACCAGTTTCACTGGTTCCAACTTTTTGAATTAAATTCATCATTTTTAATCTAACTAACGGCGCTTCTGAGAGTGTAAGGGCATTGCCATCAATACTAGAATTAGTGTAATTTGGATATAACATACCGACAAGCTTTTGAACTTTTACAAGATTTTCATATGCTTCTCCGTCTGAAGAAGCAGGCATTTTCCAAGCAAGAGTGATAGCCCTTGTCGTGCCTTTGTATTGATAAATTGGGTCAGTCCTACCAAATACTTGTGTTGGATTAAAATCTGGTGTGTAACTCTCATTAAATGCTGTTATAAATGCCTTGAAGAAAACTTTATCTCCACCAGTTCTAATATTTTGAAATGATAGAAAAGTTTGATTGAAATTGGCATATACATCAGAGCCATCTGGTAATGCCGTGTTTACAAGCTTTGTATCATAACCTATAATTTCACCTTTTTTATTTTTTACAGGAACAAGATCTGCAAATCCCGATGCTGGATCATCAGAATAAAAGTTTCTGTTAAATAATTGTGGAGGCTTTTCTTCGCTCATCTTAAATTACCGCCTTTCTTGCTGCTCTGCCAATAGACTTTTCAACCTGAACATCAAAAAGATCAGCAAATTTCTTATTATCAAATCTGATATTGATTCCTGTTTCGCCGCCATTACCACTATTATTGACTATAGTACTGTTAGTTGCATTCTTGATGGCTGTATTGTTTGCAATAACAGGAGCAGTTGCTCTCATTGTCGCTGCTGTCTTAGCGGAAGCATCGCCTATGCCCTCTACTCCCGCTGCAGTCATTTGAACACCAGCAACCAAGTTGTTGTCACCCGAGAATAATTCTCCTCTGAAGCTGCTCATTTTAGCTTTAAGTTTGTCAACAGAGCCCATGGCAGAGCCAGAAGAATCATCAACCATTGACAAACCAGATGCCATTTGTGATAATCCTTCCAACAAAGTGGGCGAGCTTTTATCTACACTTATTGCTTTTCTGAAGAATGTGAATGCTCCTGTTACCTCCCCTATGACAGATATAATTTTGCCAAATAGGGCAGCTAAACCAAGAATTATTCCACTCAAAATTATGAGCGGGGACATCGCCATTCCAACACTGAGTGCGATCAGAGGGAAAAACTCTACGAATCCCTTGAACAGACCTTGTATTTCGTCTTTATATTCCAAAATGATTTCTGAAAAATAATTTGTTAGTTCCCCAATCATCTCAATCATTGGCTTCATTACTGGCACTAGAGAAGCAAAAGTATTTTTTAGTTGTTCTTGAACAGATTGTAATTCTCTTGCGCGTTTAGCTGATGCTTCAAATTCTGCCTGTGTTTTTCCAATTTCTGCACCAACTGCGCCAAAGTCACCACTCATAGCAAGAGCGAGTTCTCCAACATCTGCCATGCCTGCAGCATCTGCAAAGAATATCTTTTCGCGGTATGACATTTCATCAAATGCCAATCCAGTGTCAAGTATGGAATCTCTTATCATTTCAAAACGCTCAACTGGGTTTGTTGCAGTCATTAATTCCATAGCGTTTACAAAGTTGCCACCAAGTGCGGCATTCAACTTTCCTGCTTGTGTGGCAGCACCGTCAAAAGTATCAAACTTTTCAGTTATTGCCAGAAGTCTAGAAACCTCAATACCGGTTGCCTTTGAAACAACAGCAAGTTGTTTAAATGCCTGTAATGCTTCTGGTCCAGAAAGTTTTTGTAAGTGGGCTGAGGCTCCTGCAAAATCGGCTCCCATTTTAGCCGTGCTTACATTTAGATCACGAGCTATAGCATCTAACTCCAGCATGGTATCTGCCGCCTGCTGTGGTGTTTGAGAAAAAGCCTTCGTTAACACTTGGAATCCCTTCGCTGTGTCATCAGCAGACATGCCCAACTTACCAAGAAGGACGGTAGTATCCTTAATTTTTGATGCGCTCGTCGTATTCAACATGCTGAAATCTGTGAAGGTTGCATTCAAAGCTGTTACAGCATTATTGATATCTTCTGAAGTGCCCCCAAATTCTCTTAAAGCATCTGCGTTTTCATGCATTGCATGCGAGAAATCTTTAGATAAGCCTGTCACTTTTGTTAATTGTCTTGCAGAATTTTCAAGCTCAAGGGCAAATTGTGCTATCTTAACTGTTACGCCAATGGCGGTCGCCAGCGCAATAAGCAAGGGCAAGACAATAAATAATGCAGCACCTAAAGCTACTAAAGCTGGGCCTGCGCCCCCGAGAGCGGCTGTAAATCCTGCCATTGCTGTACCAGCGCCCCCTGCTCCCATTCCTGCTGCTGCGGCTACATCTGGAAGTTTTTGTCCTATTTGAGCCAAAGAAGAAATAAATTTTTCTTTTTGTTTTTGGAACATTTTGCCACCAATAGGCTTAATTGAGTTTGCTAGACCCTTTCCTATTTGCTTAAAACCTGATACAAAATCTCCACTTGCTATGCTTTTTAACCCACCCTCAATTTGCTCAACAGTTTGTTTTGTTTCTTGAAGACTTTTATTATATTCTTCAGATGCATCAGTTAAATCTTTATTTGCTTTTTGTAATCGTTGTATAGCAGCTTCGGCTTCATTATACGCATCAGTGCCTTCCTCAGTAAATTCTATTATTTTTTTTAATTGTTCTATTTTTGTTTCATTTACTTTTTTGGCGGCATCAAATTGTTTTTGAATTGCTTCTTCATTATCTTTTATTGCATCAAATTGTTCTTTGGCTAGTCGATTTTGCTTTTCCAATGCTTCAATGACTTTTTCTCTTCTTTCAAGCTCTTTATTAAGTGCAGCTACGACCTCTGCTGACGGGGCGCCCATCTCACCGCCGCTGCGTGCAGCTTCAATAGTAGCATTTTTAATACCCTCCAGTTCACGTCTTAAATCTCTTGCAGAAGGCAAGACGTTTTCAACGGATTCTAATAATGCATCTAATTCAGCGGGTGTAAATGCCATACAAAGTTACCTCTCCCTATAAATAGGCTTCCTACAAAAAAGCAAAGGCACCCTAAAGGTGCCCTACTTAGAAGGTTTTTGGCATTGTTGGCTGATTTTGAGAAGATAATGTTTGGCTTCTTCCGCCACCATTTGATGATTGCTTGATCGCCTCTGCTTCATCTTCTAATTGTTTAATAGTTCTCCTTACAAACCAGTTTCTAAGCCCTACAGGTAGACTATAAGCCTCCGCAAAACTCCAGCCGCCATTGTACTTAAGGAAGAAAATCTGCTCGTAGATTCCTTCATTATATTCATCGGTCAGGCCAAAAAAAGTCCGCCGTGAGCGGCACCTCCATTTCTTGCGTATGTCCACAGTTTTCGCAAGAGAACTCCTGAGTTAAATCGACATTTGGAGTAGCCTTTTTTATTGCTAGTCGGAGGTGGCGAGAGTCCATTGATGGAATATTGTTGGCAACATATTGTATAGCTTGCTGAGAAGTGTCACCATTAACACTGATAATTAAAGATTCAAGCTGCTGAGATACTTGGTTGTCGCTTTTGATAATTGAAGTTAGTTTGTTTTCTTCTTGCCCAGTTAATAGTCTTGCAACAACTTCCACTTGAGTTTTTGGTAATCTACAAGTTATTGTGCCATTTGGGTTTATTGTTGCACGAAGGTTCTCATTATCTTCGCCATGATATACATGGGCAGAATTTAAATCAAAGGTATATGTTTGTTTGGTGCTACACGCTGGGCACTGAACATTGGTAGAATAATCGCTACCATATCCAGATACTCGTGCCGCAACAATAATTGCGTTGCGATCACCAATAAGCAAAGTCTTTGGATTAATTTCTTTATTTACAATAATACTTTGCAACAATCTTTCTAGTGCAACACCTTTCTTTAGTAGAGTTCTTGAAGTAAGAATATCTTCTTCTTTTGCAGTCATCTGCTTGATCTCAATAGAGTCTTTTCCATGCAGGGGGTGCCCCTGTGCATAAAAACGACCCTGTGATGGTAGATCCACAAACTCTGTGGGAATCACAAACGAGAAACCACCACCACCCTGTTGGGGTGGAGGGCTCGTATCAGGCTGTTGAACGCCGCCTAGGCGATCCTGATTTCTTGACAATTTACACCTCGCGTTTTATATTGTCTAAATTAAATCTTGAAGAACTCTCTGCCACCAGAAGATACCGCCTTGGAATCATTGGTGGTTTCAATTCTAGCCCAATCATAGCGAAGGGTAATAGAAACCTCAGTTAGGTTTGAATCTTCATAAGATAGGGAATCCCCATACTTGATATCCTGAATGAATGGGTTCCAAAGAGTCCAAGTCTCTAGTGGGTTGCCGTCAGAATCAATCTGGGTGACAGTCACGGCACCGAGAGCAGAGGCAGCTTTTGCCTTTGAAATAGTGCCAAGACTGGTGGTATCAGTTGGGGGAGAATAGCCACCCTGAACAATAATGTCAGAGAAAGTCGCAGCCATGTCTGGGTCAACTGGATCAACCATGGTGATAGTAACAGGGTTCCAAGTTACACCACCGGGGTAGTAAAAAGTATGGTTTAGGTACTTGTGCTCATTCTCAGCAATAGCAAATGAGGGCTTTGCGGCAGTCTTGGCGTACCAAGCCACAGCACCACCGGGTACGGCGTTGATTCCACCAAATTCAACAATGAATCTGTGGTTACGTTTTGGATCTTTTAGGGTTGCATCCTGTCCGAAGTTAGTTGACCAAAATGGCATTTGTTAGGTTCTCCTGTGTATTCATAAATAAGTAGTAGGTGGGGGCAAAAGCCCCCATTTATCAATCGTCAAATGATGCACCAGTTGAAGCAACGATAAAATCAATAGCGATGTATTCGATTGCTCTGGCTGGCTTAATCATAATCTTGGCGTATACAACATTCTGGTCTACAAGATCAGGTGTTGTAGTATTCTCGTCTAGAATCAGGCGGTAGTCGGTGATACCAAACTGAGTCTTGACATTCGCAAGGAATGGTTCAATAAGACCCTTGAAGCGGCTCCAAGTTGCCTGTACGTTCTGCTCAAATAGAATCTGAGTAGAAAGAATAGAAATCTGCTTCTTAAGGAAGATCACTAGACGACGAACGTTGATTCGGTCTAGAGCAGATGGGCGCTCTTGTAAGGTCTTCTGACCGAACACTACGATGCCAGTGCTTGGGAAGCTTGCAATTGGGTTAATGCGTGACTCGTAAAGAACATCACGTTCCTTGGAGGTTAGTCTGCGTGAAACACCAGTAACAGGGATTCCAGCAGCACCGTCGGATAGTCCGCCTCTATTGAAGCCCGCTGGAGCAAACCAGATTTGTGAACTTCTCTCAGAGCTTGCAAGAACACCCATCATGGCAACACTTGGTGGAACCCAAAGTGACTGACCGGTTGGCTCATCTACAGTCTGCACCCATGGATAGAATGTGGCACCGTAAGATGAATCAATCTGGCGCTGGCGCAACTTGTTGGCTGCAACAGTTGGGCTATCGCCTTGCTTCTCCTTAGCTTGTGAACTGTATACCTCGTGATTAGGCTTGTACACATCAGGTAGGTCGAGGAGTGCTAGTGCGTCTGCTCTTTCCTCACAAACATTTACTGCGTGGGTGGTCAAGCCGTCCTTAGTTAGACCGGGAATAGCTAGCAAGTTCATATCTACAAACTCAGGATCTGCAACTGTATCAATTGCTCTCTTGAATGTGTTAAAGATGTAGTTGTTCTTATCATTCACAGTTCCGCCAGTCATGCCGCCGTTGAAGACAGGATCGGGCTTAGTGATATCAAAGCCATCGAAGCCGCCCCATAGTGGCATTGTAAACTTGTCGTAACCATCATCGATAAGATCCTTGTAAGACCCGCTGGTTCTAGAAGTCTCTGCTGCACGAGATCCAGAGGAGTAGAAAGCGCCAGTGGTATCAACAATGATATCGTCCAAAGTAAAGATGTAAGAGCTTGCTACGATTCCAGCGCTATCCGTATCTGTCCAGCCACTTTGTAGCCAAAGTCTGTGGTAATCTTTCATTGAGAAGTCGCCGCGAGTTCCGCCGCGAGTTCTGGTTGTCTGTAAACCAAAGTATGCGTTAGTTGAGTCAGACAAGCCGCCATCAGATGCAGAGTGACGTAGGCGGGCAACTGGCCATACAAGTGAGCCAGTAAAGTTACCATTTGTGCCACTCAAGAACAAGTTAGCTTCAGCACCATTGACACTATCTGCATCAATAAATCTTCCTACAAGTGGGAGATGATCGCTATCTGCTGCGGAGCCTGACCAGTTAACAACTGACTGGAAGTTAGGAGGTCCGTAGTAGCCGAATGGAATTGAGGAAGCATTTGCAACCTGAACTTCGCTAACATATACAAACTTGGATTGGTTAGGGTAATCACCGTAAAGGCGCAATCTTCTCTCAGACTCAACCCACTCGTAGTATTGGTTACCAATTACCTTTTCAATGTAGTTGGGTGAAGTTGGATCTAGAGTAACATTATCAAATCTTTCTAGAACAACTGGATTGCTGTCTGTGTCAAGTAGAGAACGAAGAACAACAGAGAAGCTTCCGTACTCAGTTGTGTTTGATGTTGAGTAACGAATTTTTTCAATGGAAATCTTTACATTCTTGTTCAACCACTCACCGTGCCCGCGACCCTTAAGCTTGAATAGCTTGTCTGCGGTTGCTGGGTTATATGCCGCAGGAGCGCCTTGGTCTTGACCAATGACCCACCCGGTCTGAGCTTCTTGAGTTGAGACCTGCATTTGGTGTGGTCCGGTAGTTCCATTACTGATAGCTTGTATAACACCGAAGACCTTCTTTCCAACTAGGCTTGTTGCACTTCCAGTTAGGGAATCTACAGCGCCATCTCTAATTTCCTGCTCAAATGTTTCACCAAGCCAGTAATTTCTCTCTTGATCAGCAGCATAGAAGTCGCCGCCAGCAACCAATTGTGGATTGGTATTGAATACTTTGCGAATGAATCTATCGCTTGAGTCATCAAAGTTGAATACAAAGCTCTTGTCTGCATCATTGGATGCAATTGCGCCTTTTATCACGACAGTAAATCTACCCTCACTATCGCTTTCAATAACTTTGCCAACACCTTGCCCAAAGTGGTCTGGGTCTCTTGCCACAGCACCAGATAGCTGGACAGATGCATCTTCATCAACATACCAAATTGCTGCCAATGAGCCTGTTCCAATATCAGCAACCGTCGCATCGGAGGGGTCGTTACTTACAGCCTCTTCACCAGAACTAGATGGGAAAACCCAAAGACCAAAAGCACCGCCATTGTCAGTTTGGGCAGCGGCTGGGTTGTTAGTTGTCTTCCAACCAGCAACACCGGCTGCGGTCTTGTTATCGTTCTCGACTCCAAGAAGTCTGACATAAGTAACTGGAGCAACGGCAGCATCCAAGAATGCTTTGGCTGCGTAGGTTCCATACATTGGGGACTGGTAGTTTCCGTCACGGTAAACATCGCCTGTGGCGTTACCGGGGACAGTATCTCCATACATGGTCAGGAAGTCAGAATATGATTCCAACTTGACTGGCTGCATTGCGAGACCTCTGACAGAGCGTCCAATGATTACTGGACCAATGGTGTCTGGTCTACGGGGGCGGAAAGAGTTATCAATTTCGTTGATAAATACGCCGGGAGACACAAATTTAAAACTTTTTACGGGCATTAGTTATTCCTCACTTTTTAAATAAACATGCTATAAAGCATAATCAATCATGTTTAAATAGTAGGCTTGGGGCGCAAAGGACTTCAGGAAGTCTTTAGTCTAGAAAAAAGTTGTCGTTTCCTGCCGGAACTATAGATTCTCTTGGAAATGCAATTTCAACTATACTTTCTTCTTTCGTCACTATGGGTCTATCATCACTATTGCCTTCGCCTATTAAGTATCCTAATACCTTTATATTTATCTCGCTTGTAAACTGCCTCTCATCTTCTGCAAGATTTGCTACATTATTAGATTGATTAAAACCTTGGTCAATAAAAGCTTCATAGATGTGTCCATTTCTACGCATGACAAACGAATTTATTTGACCTGTTCTCGTCATGAACGGTTGTGCGAGATCATTCATCTGCTGCTGATATTCAGTCTTTAAGATAATTTTGTAGTCAAGATTGACATAGATGGGGATAGGTATAGATAAGGTTTCAACAACAACTTTTTTGTTTTGTCTTGGAAAGAACTTTTGACGGGCTCCGCCACTGTTCGTGCGCGTATTTCCAACGACTGCAAAGTTTCTAGTTTTGTCCTGTTTAATGCGCTTTGCTATTACAATGCGACCCGTTCTTCCATTTCTTTTGTCTGAAAAAAGGTGTGCTTGAAAGCCGCCTTTGCTAGCTGGGTCTTTTGTGATTCCGGTTCTTTCAATTGTGATGACAGGAAGTGTAAAGACCCCGTCTCCATCATCTACGGGGTGCCTTAAGTCATGGTCATTTTTAATTTGAAAAGCTCGCTCTGGTGTCTGCCACAATACAGGAACTCTTTTGTAGCCTTCATTTGTTGTGGTTGATAGATCTAAATCTTCTTTTAGCCATGATGTTATAGCATAATCTATATCCTCAATACGAGATGACAGCATCCCCAGTTCTTTCAGTGTATAGTTATCTCTATCATCTGGTAATTGTGCAAAATCAAAGTTATCAGGTAGCATCGAATAGTCCCTTGCGTGCTCTCTTGCATGTAGCAGAGATTTCAAATGTATTATTTACTTGACCAAAAAGTTTTCTTGATGAAGAGGTTTTTACTATTTCGTAGTATCTCTCGCCATAGAGAACAAAGTCGCCCTGACGTACAAAGAGATCTTGATCCTCTGTGAGTCTTCGCTTATGGAAGTGTACAGTTATCTGTGACATACTGTCAATGCCAACGGAATCAAGATATGAAGATCCTTCCTCATCAAAGTTAACTAGAGCATAAACTCTAACTGGAGGCAAAAAAGTTTTTTCTATAGCCTCTCCATATAGCTCATGAAAATTTGTTGATTCCATATCAATAGGATAGTAGAGAATCTGTTGCCCAATAACCTTTTCTACTAATTCATCATTAACTTGCTTAACAAGGTCGCGCTCTTTCTTTCCAAGAAAAAGTGGTGGAGGGGGCGCTGCTGGTCTTGACCATTCGTTATCTGACATTTAGTTATCCTACAAAGATGGGTAGTGGGGAACGGCGAAGAGTTTCTTCGGCTGCTGTGACCTTTTCCTGATCTTTCTTTGAAAGTTCAGTGTATTCAATTTCCTTCAACATGTCGGTAAGACCCTGACGCAAATCATCTTTTTCTTTTTGTGCCTCGGAAAGAAGCGAAGAATAGTTTAAGGTGACGGACTCGCCCGGAATTGGAACAGTCTGGAACTTGCCACGAATCTGCCCCAGCATTTCCTTACATAAGGCAAGAGCGTAGTTACGAATCCACTGCTTGCCCATTGAATTGATATTTTCATATGGAATATTATCAAATGGAAGAGTGTTCATGTTATTGACACCAAGTACGCCCGTGTTCACATCACCAGCCTCTCCCCAAGAGTTGTCGGCAATTCTAAATCTAAACCAGATACGATCAAGAAATCCAGAAAAGGCATCCTCGGATCTTGGCTTAGGGTATAATCTTAATTTGTTGTCAAAGATTTCATATGAATAGTGCGAAACTCTTGTGTATAGGGAATCTTCATACATTATTGCTTGTAGTTTGTTTTGCCACGTAGGCACAATTTCAAATGTAGAGTCATCAGCATATTGACCATATGTAGAATAATTTCCTACTACCCCGACCCCACCGTAGTAGCCATAGAAGCGCCACATAGCGATTGGAGAACGATAAAAAACTTTATCTATAATAATCCGTGAGTTACTAATTTTTCCGGCATATGGGACGGCACCACCAGTATCATCAACACCAGAAGTGGAGGCTGCCTCTACTATAGCCTGAAGATCATAATCTTGTTTATTTTTTACTGTTGTAAAAGATGCAGAGTATATGGCAGTTGTACCACCAAATCCAGCCATTGTGGCAGCACCATCGCCTATCTTATTTGCATATGATAGTGTAACTTTTGGATATTGTAAGCTAGCACTTGCGGGTCCACTAACAAGCTCGCCTTTGTGGTCAAAAGTACCTGTAAGTTTTCCAAGGGTATCTGATAGAACATTTTTACCCTGATGCATATTAACAATATAAGAATATTCTAGCACCGCTTCTTCATAGGCTGCGTAGACGTTGTCATTAGTTAGCTCAATGTCAACTACATCGCCGCCAAGTTTCTTAAAAACATAATTTACTTGTCTTGCGGCTCCAGTTACAAATTCAGCAGAGTCTGTGTACATTCCAAAAGGAACTGCTGATGATACATCGTCAGTAGAACCGGTTGAAGAAAGGATGATAGCGCTAGTTTGCGATAGCGGCTGTAAGTTTGTGGGCATTCATAGAGCCTCCTGTTCGTAGTAAATAGTGAAAGCATAAACAAAACCCCCTCACCTTGTTAGATGAGGGGGCAACAAACTTTAGTTTGGTTTACTCTGGCTTGGCAGCCTTCTTTGTAGCAGTTCTCGCGCGGGGCTTGGCAGGTGCCTTTGCCTTAGCAGGAGCCTTAGCGGGTGCCTTTGCCTTAGCAGGAGCCTTGGCAGGTGCAGCCTTTTTGCGATCTATTAAACGCCTTAATGCTTTTTTTCTAGACATTCATATCTCCTTATAGGTCGGCTGGTACAGCGTGACCGTACAGTCTGATAAGGAACTTACCACCAGTGTAAGTTGTTCCAGCAGCACCATCGGTAGAGCCACCAAAAGTAAGGTAAAGATACTGGTCGGCGAGTTCGTTGCCATCAAATAGTGTGGCATCCTCTGCACCAATAGCTGCTGCACCAGCGTTAATCACTGAAGCAATGTTTGTTGAACCGGAATATGCAAGTGCGGTATCAGAACGTGACAAATCAATATCAGTGTCACCACCGGTAGGTGTTTCAACACAGGTCATCTCAACCAGTGTAACAACACCGTTTTCGGCAGTGGTAACTTGTGTTAGGTATGCATTTTGTGCGGTGTCGCCGTTACCAATAACCAAGCCATTAGTGCCGGGCTGGACCAAAGCACCTGCTGATGAGCCGAGGTCAACGTAAATCTCAGTTGTAATTTCGTTACCGCTCTTTATAATTTTACGACTACCAACAGAGCCGGATACACCGGGCTGAAGGGGTGAGGTAACACCCTGTCCTTGTAGGCTCAAGGCATTGAGTCTCTTGACTCCTAATCTTCTACTTCCCATAATATTTTCTCCTTTATTATTATGTTATTGCAATAACTTGTCCTATTCAATGAATTATTACCAGCCACCTCGGTAATAAAACTTTCTAAGGGCAGTGGCCTCGCCCAGAGGAGAATATTTCAAGTTACTTTAATTAGTTCTCACAAAACAAAAACCCCCTGCACAGGGCAGGGGGCTTAGGTTTAGTAAGTGGGCTTACTTATCAGGAAGAAGAGCCCTGCTCACCTAGGAGACCACGAACGACGACTAGACCGTACATATCTGGACGAACCATCTTCTTCGCGTAACGGGTCATAACACCCTTACGTGGCACGAAGTCTTCTGGTCCGAAGATTGTGGGGGTAGTCTGTAGTGGCACGTAAGGTGCGTAGACATAGCCGCTTTCAAGGAAAGAGGCACCACGGCGACCAACGAGAACGAGGTTGCGTGGGAAGTATGGGTCAACAATGACATCAAACTTCTTGCTAAGGTTACCAACGCGGAGAGCACCAATGGAGCCCTTCTCGTCGTCGTGAGTGACGCTTGCACGGAAGCCAGCGGTGAACTCAAGGATGTTGGCAACTTCGGGTGAGGTCACGACGAAGTTAGCACCACCACGTAGAGTCTTACGGTGGATCTGCGCGGAGACATCATTGATGGTCTCAATGAGGGTCTCGTACCACTCAGACACGGTACCGGTGAAGTCAGGAGCAGCAGAAGCAGCGCCTAGCTCGTTACCATTGGAGTCAACAAAGAGACCGGGAGCACGAGACCAGTAGCGAGTACCAGCGGTAGCACCGTTAACGAGGTCAGCAAGGATCTCACGGTCAATCTCAAGAGCAATCTGCTCAGAGAGAATTGAGGTAAGCTCAACCTCAGCATCCAAGTTGTGGTATGCGTTGAGGTCCTGACCTAGCTCTGGGGTCCACTTAGCCTTGAGCTTCTTGGTCTGAGCGGTGACTGCGGTTGAATCAACCTTGATGTCAATCTCGGGAATGTTCTCGGACTTCTCTAGTGGGAAGAGATCGCCAACGACAGCACCAACGGTACTAGAAGCGTCAATTTCGTCCTTGAGTGGGAAGGTGATATCTGAACCGGGAATACCATCACCAGTCATGTTGGTGGTAGTGGTTGCGGTTGCATCTGCTGCTGGGATGCTGTAGACGAAGCGCACTGCCTCAACACTAAGCTGGTTATCAGCAGCAGCGAGGTCATCAGTTAGGCGACGGATCTGGGTGTAAGCGGTGCCGCCCATACCAGAAACCTGTGCTGCCGCAGTAAGGTTAAGTATGAAAGGTGAAAGGTTATCGAAGTCAGGTCCACCAGTGTCAGAAGCAAGGGAGGACTTAGCAACGTCGAGAACAACAACACCAGTGCTGTCGGTTAGGGCAAGAAGGTCAGGGTCGTAACGAATTAGCTTCTTGTTTGGATCTGTAACAGCGCCGTCAAGTAGGAAGACGGTGGTCATAGCAGTTGCAGCGCCACCGTTAATGGTTGCGTTGTTGCTACCGGTTGGGCTTGCGTAAGCGTAACCGGTTGAACCAGCGCGGTCAGGACCGCTGCCGCCTGCACCAGTTGCAGCCTCCACAAGGTTAACACCGTCAATGATGCCCTTACCAACCTTGTCGGTGCCGTAGATGGATTCACCGTAGGTGTTGCCAAGGCGGTCACTACCTGAATCTCTACCAGTTCCAAGATCACTTGAGAAAGTGAAGTCAAGGAAGAAGATGAGACCACTGGGTAGGCTCATTGGCTGAACGCTGACGAGATCGTTGGCGATAAGACCAGCGAAAACGCGGCGAACGATGGGGAATGCGACGGCTGCGAAGCCCTCAACAGAACCAGCGCCAAGGGTGGTGCTCTCACGGAGTAGCTCCTTGGCTTGGTTTTCGAGGAGACGGGACATAGTGTTCTGCTGACGCTCGTCCTCAAGACCCTCTAGGAGACCAGTCTTCTTCCACTTGGTGAGAAGGGCGTGGGACTCAGCACGCATATCACGATTGACAACTCCTTCGGTCAATCTTTCAACAATACTAGACATAATTATAAATCCTCCTTAAATTTGATTTAGTTTATACCTGCTAGTTTACGCATTCTCGCGGTGAAAGGATCCACTTTGGGCTCTTCCTTGCGAGATGCACGGATAATGGAAGTTGGACGGGTGATAGCTTCGCTTAGTGATTGTGGTCCTCTCTGGGGAGTGGACGCCACTGTGCTTTGAAGTGTCTCGTGGATTGTCTTTGCTTCCTCAACCGAACCAGCCTTAGAAATCGCTTCGACAATTCTTTCTTTTTGTCGCTCATTCAGGGAGGTATTTCTCAGCGTGCGGTTGGTGTAAAGGAGTCGTGCATTACTAAGATTTACATCCTGCACATTCTCCTTAAG
>Ga0209348_1000330_pt1 | contig 26138 bp, 20 predicted proteins | sample ETNvirenome_2_30_FD_184065 | JGI IMG/M metagenome (GOLD analysis project Ga0209348, IMG submission 184065) | Marine viral communities from the Pacific Ocean - ETNP_2_30 (SPAdes) (version 2) | ecosystem: Environmental > Aquatic > Marine > Oceanic | place: Pacific Ocean | collected 2013-06-22
ATTTCCGTCGAACAACAGGAGCTACAGTAAAACAAGTTCGACAATTAGTTAACTTAATAAACGGATAATTTATGGCAAGTATTATTAAAACAAGTATCAACTTAAACGAGATACCAAAAGACAAAATCATTACAGGTAAAAAAGGTAAATACTTACCTATTACAATTACCCTAAATGATGAAGTCGATCAGTTCGGTAATCAAGGCCCAGTTTGTGTTGAGCAAACTAAGGAAGAGCGTGATGCTAAAACAGCTAAGACATACTTAGGTAATGTTAAAGTTGTGTGGACAAACGGTGACAACGTTGCTACAGCACCACGTGATAACATGCCACAACAAGCTGCACCGCAACCTGCAGCAGTAGAAGATGATTTACCATTTTAATAAGACTTAATGGAGACAGTAGAGATCAATGGATTTTTGATTGATGAGTTCAATCAACATGGCTTGGAAGCCGGTAAAACGCAGGGGATTTGTCCCCTGTGTTCGTCTTCTAGGAAACCTGAGAATAGAAAAGCCAAATGTGCTTCATACGATTGGGAACGTGGTCTCGGTACCTGTCATAACTGCGACAGTACTTTTCAGTTGCACACATATAAACGTAAAGGTAAATCAACGCGTGAGTATGTTAAACCAGATACTACTGGTTACGTTGTATCAGAAAAGATTATAAACTGGTTTGCTGAACGTGGTATATCTGAACAAACACTTAGCGAGCTTAAAGTTCGTGAAGGTAAAGAGTATATGCCACAAACTGGTAAACTAGAAAATGCTATACAATTTAATTATTATATGGGTATGGATCTCATTAATATTAAGTATAGAGATGGTCGCAAGAATTTTAAGTTATACAAAGGTGCTGAGAAAATATTTTACAATATTAACAGTGTTGTAAATCATGACTGGTGTGTTATTGTTGAAGGCGAGATGGATGTATTAGCTTTACATGAAGCTGGTATTAAAAACGTAATATCAGTACCCAACGGTGCAACGCTAAACAGTAACAACCTAGACTACTTAGACAATTGTATTGACTATCTAGATGACAAAGAGAAAATTATATTAGCGGTAGATGCAGACGAACCAGGCCAAGCTTTACGTAACGAGTTTATACGTAGACTTGGTGCTGAAGTCTGTTATCTAGTAGATTTTGAAGGTGATAAAGATGCAAATGATTACCTTCTAAAACATGGTAAGGAAAAATTATGCGACGTAATTAATAAAGCAACTCAAGTACCTCTTGAAGGTGTGTCAACACTTCGTGATCTTGAAAATGACTTATTAGACTTTGTTCACAATGGTTTTAAACCTGGTTATCAAGTTGGTCTACCTAACTTTGATAAAATATTCTCTACGTATACCTCGCAGTTTATAACTGTTACAGGTATACCGTCATCTGGTAAGTCAGACTTTGTAGATCAAATGTGTGTAGGTTATAATAGAAACTATGGTTGGAAAACTGCGTTTGCTTCTCCTGAAAACAAACCTAATTATCTTCATGCTCATAAGCTTATTCGTAAGACTTGGGAAGGTATGCCAACGAAAGATGATGTTGGTACTAATAAATGGAAGCAGGTCACCGATCATGTCAATGATAATTACTTTTTTATTGATATGGATAGGTATACACTCGACGAAGTCCTCAAAAAAGGAGGAGAGTTAGTTAAACGTAAAGGTATTAAATGTCTTGTTATCGATCCTTATAACAAAGTTAGAGACGTTAATTGTAAAACAGAAGACGTTAACCGTTACACAATGGAGTATTTAACTAAGATCGAAGTCTTTGCAAAAAAGTATGATGTACTAGTATTTATTGTAGCACATCCTACTAAAATGTATAAAGATAAAGACGGTCAGATTGAAGAGCCTACTATGTATAATATTAAAGGCGGTGGTGAATGGTACGATGCTAGTTACCACGGTATACTTGTACATAGGGATTATGAAGCTAAAACTGTTAAAGCTAAAGTGTTGAAAGTTAAGTTTCAAAACCTTGGTGAAAACGGTGCTGAAGCTCATTTTACATGGGAGCCAAAGTCTGGTAGTTATATACCTTTAGCAACTGATATGGCTGTCGATGAAGCAATGCCTTGGGAATAATGTTTAAGAAGAAGAAAGCTCCATCTAGACGAGCACCGTACCTACATCCAAGCAAGTCACAGTATGATGCTTGGGCTTGGTGTATTAATAATAAAATAGGTATTTGTGTTGTACCTGATTGGCCTAACGCTGGTAAATGGAAAATAGAAATAGTTATGAACGAAAAAACATCAATTGACCCAAACAGTTATGAAGGTGTAGAAGCCTTAACTAAGATGTACGAATACTGTAAATACTATAAAGACAAATATGAAAACACACTTTAAAAATGCAAATGAAGCTTACGAATACTACCACGATCGTATACTACAACATGGCATACCATTTGGTGATACTAAAGCGCTCTTCAATGTAGGTTTTTATTTAGAAAACCCATCTCTAAGGCAAATAACAAACCCTGAACGTAAATGGAGTCTTGATTATGCAGAAGCTGAATGGCAATGGTATTTATCTGGCGATTCAAATATTAAAAAGCTAGGTGAAATATATGGCAAGATACCTGCTATATGGCAGAAGATGGCTGACAGCAGCGGTGAGGTTAATTCTAATTACGGTTGGCAGTGGATGCGTAATGCACAGCTATCACACGTAATTAATAAACTAAGAGATTACCCTGACACAAGACAAGCTGCTATAAGTATATACGATGCTAAAGAAATAGCTAAATACCATCACGATACACCATGTACATATGCTGTACAGTTCTCAATAATTGATGGCTTACTGTGTATGTCAGTATATATGCGATCTAACGACCTGTGGTATGGTTTTTGTAATGATCAATACCAGTTTTCGTTGCTACAAGAATTGGTAGCATCAATGCTAGGTATAGAGATAGGTTGGTACTACCACCACGCACATAACTTACATTTATATAACGACAAGATATGACATATTGTATATACCATATACCGGGTAAAAAAATAGGTGTAAGCAAAGACCCTAAATACAGGGTAGAGAAACGTCAAGGTTACGACGAAGACGATTATGAGATATTAGAAATGTCTGATGATATAGATTATATTTCTAAACGTGAAATAGAGTTACAAATAGAATATGGTTACAAACCAGATGAAACACTTTTTAAAAATCTAAATTGTAATAAAATGAAAGTAAACGTTACTGATCAAACAACAACATTTCCTGTACCACTTAATAAGTTAAGAGGTAGGTTAATGGATAATATAGGTATGACTTTAGCTAGTAGCGAAGGTACATATCAATTAACTTCTGGTTTAGTAAACTGGATAGTTAAAAATGCAAACACTTCACAGTTTAATATCGATAGGTGTTACGTGTATAATAAGGCTATGTCTAAGTTTATGAGTACTAACGAGATATATACTAAAGAAAATACTAGTAGAAATATATTTGACAACATACGTAGCTGGGCTACGGTCAGAGGCATATATGAAAAAGGTAATTCAAAAACTCAGTACGTAAAGCTAATGGAAGAAGCTGGTGAGCTAGCTAGAGCATTACTTAAAAACGATAAACCAGAAGTTATAGACTCTATAGGTGATATGGTTGTAGTGCTTACAAACCTAGCTAAACTAGAAAAACTAGATATAGAAGACTGTATAGATAATGCTTACGCAACTATATCAAAACGTACAGGTAAAATGGTTAATGGAACATTTGTTAAAACAGAATCACTATGAGCAGCAGAGAAATAATGGACAGTAAAAGCGGTGTATCAACTAGAAGTATGAGGTTTAGAGATCCTGTAGTTGAAAACGTCTGCGATAAGTTTTTACGTCGATCAGATGTTGGTTATGAGAAGTATGGTCGAACATTAAACGACGAGCGTAAAGGTGGGCATAAAGACTTACTTGGTTATCTAAATGATATACAAGAAGAGTTGATGGATGCAATACTATATATTCAAACAGCGCGTGAAGAGATGATAGAGCAAATGCAAACACAGCGTATGGATATTATAGGTCAGAACGGTAATGACGGTCAACACTACGATAGTTATGACAACACGCCGGAAGAATACTAAGAAAAAGCGTGGCCCGGTTAAATCAAAGAAGGTGGTATATGATGGTATCACCTTCGCCTCCGGGCTTGAGCGTTATATGTATCAAGCACTAAAGAAGAATAAAATAAAATCTAAATATGAAGGTGAGACATTTGTTTTACTTGATGGATTTTATTTTGAAAACGAAGTTTATGAAAGACAAAGCAACGGTAAAGGCGAGATGGTTAACAGAGGTTGTAAGCGTATACTACCTATTAAGTACACACCCGATTTTATTGGTAAAGATTTTATAATAGAAACAAAAGGTCGAGCCAATGAAAGTTTTCCGATGCGTTGGAAATTATTCAAAAGATTAGTTATGAATCAATTTCCGCATGTAACTTTATATAAACCTCAAAATCAGAAAGAGTGCGATAAAGTAATTGAATTAATTCTAAATAAAAGAAAATGATTACCGCATGGGAATTAAATATAGGGTTTTACCCTGGAATTTTAATAGGTTTTCGAAGCTACCCAAGCACGGGAAACGGTGTAGAAAACCACGTAATATATTTACCATTTATAGATTTATGTTTAACAATAGAAAGAGAAGCCAATGACAAACACGAGTAAGGATATACTATCCGACATTACAGTGCATATGAAATATGCTAAGTATATTCCAGAACTAAACAGAAGAGAAACTTGGGAAGAGCTTGTAACGCGTAATATGAATATGCACATCAAGAAATATCCTGAACTAGAAGATGAAATAAGAACTAACTACGAAATGGTTTATGCTAAGAAGGTTTTACCTTCAATGCGTAGCTTGCAGTTCGGTGGTAAGCCAATTGAAATATCACCAAACAGATTATACAACTGTTCGTTCTTACCGATCGATCATATTGATAGTTTTTCTGAAACAATGTTCTTGTTATTATCAGGTTGTGGTGTAGGTTATTCAGTACAGAAACACAACATTAAACAACTACCTGACATTACAAAGCCGCACGTGAAACGTAGTAGACGTTTTGTTATTGGTGATTCAATTGAAGGCTGGGCTGATGCTGTGAAAGTATTAGTTAAGTCTTACATGGGTGATAAACGATCATCTAAAATAGAGTTTGATTACTCTGATATACGACCTAAAGGCGCAAGACTTGTAACGTCTGGTGGTAAAGCACCTGGTCCACAACCTTTGAAAGAGTGTTTAACTAAAGTTCAAGGTATACTTGATGCTTGTGAAGAAGGTAATAAGTTAACTTCAATACAAGCTCATGATATTGTGTGCCATATTGCTGATGCTGTATTAGCAGGTGGTATACGTAGAGCAGCTCTTATATCTTTGTTCTCTGCAGACGACGAAGAAATGATAGCATGTAAGTCTGGTAACTGGTGGGAAACAAACCCACAACGAGGTAGAGCTAATAACTCTGCTGTGTTAATGAGGCATAAAATAACTGAAGAGTTTTTCTTTGATCTATGGAAACGTGTAGAGCTATCTGGTTCAGGTGAGCCTGGTATATATCTTAATAACGATAAAGCTTGGGGTACTAATCCTTGTTGTGAGATAGCACTACGACCTTTTCAGTTTTGTAATCTATGCGAAGTCAACGTGTCGGATGTTGAGTCACAAGAAGATTTTAATGCACGAGTTAAAGTAGCTTCGTTTATAGGTACGCTACAAGCCGGTTACACTGACTTTCATTATTTAAGAGAAGTATGGAAAGAAACAACAGAAAGAGACGCTCTTATAGGTGTGTCAATGACAGGGATCGGGAGTGCCGCTGTGCTCCAAATGGATATGAAGGAAGGTGCAAGTATAGTCAAAACAGAAAACTCAAGAGTAGCGAGTCTGATCGGAATAAATAGATCAGCAAGATGTACAACTGTTAAACCTGCAGGGACGACATCTCTGGTCCTCGGAACGTCATCGGGTATTCATGCATGGCATAATGATTATTATGTTCGTAGACTGCGCGTAGGGAAAAACGAGGCTATATATTCATATCTAAATGAACATCACCCTGAAATATTAGAAGATGATTATTTCAGACCTCATGATACAGCTATCATTAGTATACCTCAAAAAGCTCCTGAAGGCTCAATCATTAGAACTGAGTCTGCTATGGATCTACTTGAGCGTGTAAAGAAAGTAGCGACTGAATGGGTGAAGCATGGTCATAGACATGGTAGTAATACTCATAACGTATCTGCAACTGTATCATTAAAGGATGATGATTGGGGACCAGCTGGTGAGTGGATGTGGGCTAATAGAGATAAGTACAATGGCTTATCTGTATTACCTTACGATGGTGGTACTTATACTCAAGCACCATTTGAAGATATAACAAAGGAAGAGTATGAGGAGATGGTAAAAGCCCTACATCAAATAGATCTTTCTAAAGTTGTAGAGCTTGAAGATAACACCGATCTGAAAGATCAGTTAGCTTGTGTAGGTGGTGCTTGCGAAGTAGTTTAAGAAGCTGCTACGTAAACAACAACCATTATAATTATGTATAGGAATTTACTTATCTCTATTTTCATGACAGTATAATTACTTTAATATATAAGTAATTAACTATTATGATATTAAGTTAAGGTTAAGAAAATATAAAAGGGAGGTTAACGCCTCCCTTTTTTTTATACATCAGCTACTTTATAAGCTGTATCACCGTCTTTATCTTTATATGCTTCTAAAACCATACGCCTGTTTTTACCTCCATTTTTTAAAGATATATGAATCCAAGCAAAGTCAAACTCGTTTATCATTTGATCAAACTCTATTTTTGACTTTATAACCCAGTCGTATATTTCTTTATTACACATTTTACCTTCTTTCCAAAACTGCAGATCAAGCGCTTCACCCTTGCAATGTTGCGACTTAGTACTGCCACCAATAGCACGGTTGAGTTGCGGATTCCTATAACCACTACTAACCCTGATAGGACCAATAGCGTCCCGAATAGGTTGTATGAGATCTCTAATAAGCACTTGCATATTTTTAAGGTGTTCTTTATCCGGTACATTTTCTATTCCTAATCTTTTAGCTGTGTTACTTTTTGTTATTTCTGATAATGTAAAATTCTTGCTTAGTCTCATTATTTTGCTATTATACTCAGAGAGGGTGAACTTCCAGAGTTAGTTATTTTTAATTTATATACTAAAGAGTCGAAAGCTACGTTGTCTTCTAATACAAAAGAGCAAGCGGTAGGTATTACTAAGTTTTTTATATAATAATATTGATTAGTATTGTCATCTATATACACAGATACAGTTGCGTCATTAGCTGATTGATTTGCTATTATTATCTTACTTAACTCTCCTTTTCTATTAGATAAATCTACTAGAGTAGTTGTCGTAGATGTTGTTATATTTTTATAAAAACCCATATCTTATATTTCTTCTATTTCTGGATCTACTTCCCAACCATTACTATAGTCACTTGTAAATTCATAAAATTCACTTAACGTATATATAGTTTCATCAGTTACAAATGAAGGTGTTTCACCAGTAAACTTTACAAACGTTTTAGTGCCATCTAAATTATATCTTAATGTATTAGCACTGTCTTCCATAACTTCATTAAAATTTACAGACGGCACTTGATCTTTATTTATTATTACAAACTTCTTCATATTTAAGGCGCGTCACCATTGTCCCAAGTAGGACCATTAACTAATGTCATACTATTATTATTAGTAGAACTATCTGCTATAGTCGTTCCACTGCTTTCGTCAAACTTCCAATAACCAATTAAATTACCAGAACTAGTGTAATTTCCACTATTAGTTGTTAAATCTGTAGGTGTACCACTATTATACATAGCCGCAACCGCTGCATCACTGAGCTTTACGTTAAAGCAAGCTAAGTCGTCCATGTTTCCCGCAGTGTGAAGTGTGCTATTTGGTCTAGCCATAACACCTATTTCACTGAGGTTATTACTTGAAATTTCAACCATACCAGTTGGAGTTCTTTGATAGTTGTGACTTGGGTATCTTGATTGCCCAAAGTTTCTTAATACACCATCCATATATATTCTCATCGTACCAGTATGTGTTGTAGTAGTACCATTATGTGAAGCTGTTGGTCTAAACTTATGAGATGACTGAGCGTTTTTACCAACGTAAGTTTCGTTAACATCCCAAGTAACAACAAAGTGATGCCAACCATGTTCGCTACCTTCTGCTGGGCTAAAACTATGTGTGCCAGGTTCAATAAGTTTATTAGCGTTGTATTCGAAATCTGGCCAACTACCAAACACACCATCGTAATTACCTTTCCACCTTGAGAACCCAGTACCATGGTGAGAGCTAGATGATTTTATACTACAAGCTCTAGCTTGACCAGACGAACCATCTGCATAGGTAAATACTATATTTCTAGCTGCTGGGTTACCAGAATTGTTTTGTAGTCTTACATCTATAAAACCGTTTGTAAAAACTCCTGACGTAGAGAGATCACTCCAGTGAAGTATAATATCTGTACCCATTGTTTGACCAAGTTTAAGCCAAAAAGAAATACTACCTTTATCTGTTGGTAATACACAACCATTAATAACACCGTAATCATTTGTGTTATCAAAAAATACAGAGTTAGCACTAGTATAAGTACTAGAAGGTAATAAACTAGCTGAGATAGAATTAATGTTAGCTTTCGCAACTCCAGTAATAGAATTTATATTACTAAGAGCTCCAGCAAAAGATATTTTATTTATACTACTAGGCAATTTCTATAAATTCTTGAGATGGATTAAAATGAATTAGCGAGTGGTTTGATGTAGCCATAGTCTGAATATAGTGACCAACTATTCTTTGAATATTACCTGTACTATTAGGTGGAGTTACCTCTATACCTCCACCTGATGTTTTTAAAAACAAAGTTCTACCTGGTGTACTATTTGGCAGCACACTACTATCTATAACAACTGTACCTCGTAAAAGCATACCCTGACCAGGTGTGGTTCCTAAAGCTACAGCTAGTAATCCACTAGCACTTATTCCGCTAGTAGCGTTAGTCTCTCTCCAGCTAACAGCCCCAGACGTTGATGAATCTTCTGTTAAGTAGTAAACTTTACCAGCCGTTAAATTACCACCTGCGTAAACAGTACCGTAAGTAATTACTTCACAAACACCGCCAAGACTACTTGCTGAAGTGCCAACAGCATTACCCTTAACTCTACCTGAAATTATTATAGAATCTACTATACTACTACCTACAACGTTATCAGCGGTAACAGTACTTATATTTGTTATATTAGTATGATTGTCTCCAACAATGTTTCCGTTAGCTGTTATATTACCCGCGGCAGTTAAAGTACCATCTGTACTCACATTACCCTTAAATGTGGCAGCTCTAGTGTTACCAGTTATTGTAAAAGCTTCTTGATGTGTACTACCATTTTTAGTTACAACTTGAAAACCTGTAGTCCTATTAACATTGTTCTCTCCACAACGTATGTGCGCATAAGGAAAAGAGCTTGAATATCTAGCTATGTGAAAATTATCACTACCGTCTTCATCACCTACAGAAACATGACCAGCTAAAGTACTACCACTAAGAGTAGCTGTTAGTCTACCCATCGAAACGTTACCTGTAACAGTCAAATCTCCCGCGATAGTAGTTGCTGAGTCTGTTCCATTACCTATAGTAACATCAACCTCCTCTGCAGTATCACTACCAATCATAGTAATACCGTTACGTAGAGTACCATCATTAGCTACTTTTAATTCTAATTTACCACGCTCGTCAGCGTTAGTGACATTAGCAATTGTAGATATAATTTCCGCAAACTGTATTGGTGATGCTGCGCTATTAGCACCAGAAAACTTTAATCTACCTACTTCGTCGTTGTTTGAACAAGCGTTACCACCTCTAGTTTTAGAAAATGTAACCGCTGGCCCAACAGTGTCACTTGTAGTTTTACTTAAAGATATAGCACCACCTAAACTACTTGTACTATTAGTTGCTGTTTGTAATGTACCAGCTATAGTCGTTGTTGATGAAGTACCATTATTAATAGAAGTTATATTAGGTTGAGCTGCTGCTGTAACTGTAGCCGCTGTTCCTGAAACATTACCCGTTACATTACCAGTTAATGAACCTATAAATCCTATCGCTGTAACTTTACCTGTTGAAGGATTATAAGTTAAATCACCGTCCATCTCTAAACCATGAACACCTGTAGAGCTAGCCGCGTTAGCAACAAAAGTAATTAAATTGTTTTCTGCTGTGTTTTCGTTATCAGTTACAGTAACTTCGGTTGCAGCACCGGCTACACCAGTACTTTTAACTATTTTATTATTAGAATCTAAACCTAAGTTGCTACCACTAGCTATAGTACCTGTAGATATATCCTCTAAGTAAACATCATTACGAAACCTAGCAATAAACTTTTGTATGTATTGACCTATAAACTTCATATACTATATAATTACTGGTGTGCGTAACATTTTTTATTTTTATTATCAGTCATATTTTTACACCTTCTACCGTTAGCTTTAGTAGCAAAACATCTAACCTTTTTATTACCGCTACGTTTTTCAGTTTTCTTTTCTTGCTTTTTTTGTTGTTTAACTTTCTCTCTAGCTTTTTCTATTTCAGCATCTTTAATACCAAGATCCCATTTTTGCCAACCCATTACTAAAGCTATACGTTGCCACATCTCATGATCACCTTCAAAAGCTTCTCTAACATTATTAAGTTTGTTTTGTATACGAGCTACAGGAGCGTTAGTAACACCTTCAACTACATTTGTAAATATATTCCAAGCAGGGTTATTAACACCATGATCCATTTGATCTATAATATCTTTATTAAAATCGTAACTTTTTACAGCGTTAATTATTTTTCTAACCTTACTACCTATAGGTGGTGATAAACTAATTAGCTCTTGCATTATTTTAGAGTAATCTTTTCTACCAAAACCTTTACCAAGCTCTTCATGAGCTCTTATTAAAGTATTCTTAGCTGTAGAAAGTAAAGCACCATATACACCAACACCTCTTAATAAAGTATCTAACATACCGTTGAGTACTCTTTCTTCCTTTTTATCTCTATCTTTATCTTCTTCGTCATCACCGAACATTAAGAAAGCTAAACCAGTTTGAAGTGTACCAAATATAATGTTTTGCACAGCACCATAGTATATAATTCTAGATACATTAGCTTTAGCGTCACCTCTACCATTTATTAAATCAGATAAAGCTTTCTTAGTTAATCTAGTGTACTGCATAGGTGTGTTAGCCCAAGCAAGTATTATTCTACCAAGAGAAGAAGCTTGTTGCATAGATATAAGATCAGGTCGAGAAGACTGTTGTGTTTCTTCTGCTAGCTCTTGAAAGTCTAAAAAAGCTTGCTCTTTAGCATCAGCTTCAGACATACCTTGCTTTATATACTTATTTATTCTGTTTCTATAAAACGTAGCACCACCACTTGCGATAGCAAAACTATCGGCTAACTGCGTAGGTAAAAAACCTTTTTCTAATAAATACTTTAGTACAGCTTCGGCTTTGTTTTTACCTTGAGCGAAAGCATCTGTAAGTTCAGAAGCTGACACGTCTATTTTTAAACCAGCACGTCTTTGCTTTAACATGTCTGAATTAAATAACTCTGCAAAGTCTGACCAATATTGTTTTTGATTAGCAAAAGCTTTAGCTGCAGCAAATATATTGTTATCTTCAAAATTTAAGAAGTTAACCATAGATAAATTCTGAAGTAAAGCAGATCTCATATTGAAGAACATCACAGCACCAACAGATCCGTTAATCCAGTTTAAGAATTTATTCTCAGTAGAAGTACGACCACTAGGTCTGTTACTACCAGTCTTCATTCTATATAACATATGCTCTAAAGCTTCTCTAAAATTAGAGCCGTATATAGCTTCTATTTTATTTAAGTTTTCTTCAGAGAACACTACATCAACGTTGTCTTGCCATTCAGATAAATATATTTGTCTGTTTATTTTTTCAGCTACATTATATAAGTCAGCTCCTATATTTTGAGTTATCCAGTAATCTGCTGGTTTTACATAACCTTCTTTTATTCTAGTTATTCTACTCAATACATCAGCATAAGCTACTAAAGCTGCATCTTTAGCAACGTGTTCTACTAATAGTTTCTTTTGTGAATCAGAAATTCCAGGTATATCATAACCAGCCATGTTCCATAGATAAACTCTTATAGCGTTGTCAACCGTAAAATCAGTATTAGCTATTTTATCGTTTAAAGATTTAACAACATTAGGGTATTTCTTTTTTAAAGCGCTATACTCTTCTGTCATACGCTGCTTCATAGAGTTTAACTCTTTAACACCTTTAGCAAATGGAGTAAACAAATTATCTTTAAACCATTGTAAATCTTTATTACCTTGTTCACCTTTACCTATAAAAGCATATACTAAACCTTTAAAGTCTTCAGCAGATGGTGGTACAAAGAATTTAAACCTACCTTTTTTAGCACCTCTAAGTTTAGCTTCAACAGACGAAAACTCAACATCAGCTTTAACACCTTTACTACGTTCAAGCATTTTATTAAAGTCTTTGCTAGCGTCTTTACTAAATTTAATTTTAGCTTGTACAACTTTAGATTTTATATCAAGAGCATCTAAAACTTGCTTAACAGCTCTAACGTTAGGCATCGCGTCATCAACAAAGTACATATCATTATAACCTTCGGCAAACTTACCTAGCATCCATTCAGCTTTAGCCTCACCTTCACTTTTACCTAAACCTGTTATGTTTTTTAAAGGTATATTTATACCTTGACTTTTCAACCACTCATGTATAGGTTGAGCAGCCGCTTGTTGTCTAGCTGTAAGTACAAAAACATTATCGCTACCATATTTATTAATTTGGTTTTTCATCTTCTGTAGAAGCGGTCCTTCTTTACCACCGCGTACATTAGCAAAATCAGAAAAATCAAACTTATAACCTTTAACAGCTAGCTCAGGTCCTTTTATAGGCCACTGCTCACTAGATATTTTTACAGTATCATTACCTTTTGTAGCTATTACAAAGTTTTTACCACCAATTATTAGCGTTTCATCGAAGTCAAAAGTTGACATACCCTTGTTACTAGAGTAATCAACATTAGATTTACTGAATAAAATCCTCTCACCTTGGAACTCTGTTTCAGCAGCTTTCTTTATTTCCATATCTGCTAAAACTTGTATGTAAGTTTTACCGTTACTAGAATATATAGTGTTTATATCTTTGTTGTTTAAAAACTTAACTCTATTAAAGTCCGTGTTATTGTTAGCACCACCGACTTCGTCTATTATATTAGTAACATGTTTCGAAGTTAGAAATTGCGAGTGAGCTCTAAATATATTGTTAAGTTCTAAATCTATATCAGCATCAACGTCAAATATAAGCTCAGCTATTTTAAACATAGTATTAGAATTAGGACCTAAATGCTCACCTTTAAAACCTAAACTTTTTAATGCTTTAGCTTCAGCATCTTGCTTAGACAAACCTTTATCTGTATATCTTTTAACAGCGTCTTTGTAGTTAGGGTGTGCTTCACCTACTTTTTGAGAACCATCTCTCACATCTATAAGATCAAACGTAGATAAACCTCTAAGACCTTTAACTATAGTAGTTTGGCTTTGTAGTATGTTTAAAGCAGTAACATTACTTATAGCACCAGATCTAGCTAATTGTATTATAGTTTTAGAAATATGCTTAGCTGCTAGTATATTAGCTCTATTAGCTCCTTGTATTCTTTGATTTAACTTACCTAACTGCTGAAGCTTTTGGGTAGCATTAACATTTTTGTTTAATACTTTTATAACATCTTTAAACAAACTACCTGAAGCTCCTATGTTTAATATATTTATATCAGACAATACTAAACCTTTAGGTAAATTACCTTTTATATTTTTTACTTTGTTTTTTATTTTTTGAAGAGTATCGTAATACTTACCTTTACTACCATCTTGTTTTGTTTTAGCGGGATCTAAAACTCTATTTACAAAACCTAAAAACTCAAAGTCTACAGCTTCCATAAAATCACCACCTAAAACTTCTGCTATAATCTCTACATCTTTAGCTAGAAGATTAAGTGCGTCTTCATTATACCTTAAATTACCTACTAACTTGTAAGCATCTTTAGTTGCTTGATCTATTTTATTAGAATTAAATATAGATTTTTTAAATCTAGTATTATCAGCGTCTTCAGCTATACCTCTAGAGTATATGCTATTAACTATATCTACAGTAAACTGTGGTATATTTTCTTTTTCATACCCTTCAACTAGCTTACCGTTTTGAATAACAGATTCAAATCCATTTACATCTATATCACTTAACAATGTTTTAGCGTCAAACTGAAAAGCTTTTGAAGAATAACCTTTAGGTGCTTTACTAAACTTTATATTAGGATCTCTATCTATTTGTTTACCAATTATAGATAGCTCGTTATCAACTCTATCTATACCAGCTATATTAAGATCTTCTATTTTACTAGAAACTTCAGGGTCTTGTATTACTGTAGACACAGCATCGAAAGCTACTTCAGTAATAGTTCTTTCAGCTAATACATCTTTTCTAGTGCCATAAGTAGAAGCACCTTTTTTATAACCTAAAACTTGTTCTGAATTAGTACCACGGAAAAAAGCTAGTATTTTATCTGTACCAGGGTAGGGTAATTTAGTGTTCAAGTCTGGACCAGAAGTTCTACTAGTATCTTTAGGTAGCTTACCTTCGCTTATTAACTTATCTACTTCTGTAGGTTTTGTTATTCTTCTTGACGATGTAAATATTCTTAACTCGGGTTTTAAGTTACGCTCCATTTGAACTAACACTTCAACAGGTAAGTGTCTATATATAGCTGGCATAAACTTCTCAAGAAAATTATCGTAAGCTTTACCTTTACCCATTAAGTCTTGCATAGGTTTTTTAAGGTCAGTCTTAAATGCTTTGGCTAATGATTGTTTAAACTGTTTAGTGTTTATGTTAGGTAATTTAGTACCAAAAGCTTTTTTAACTGTGTTGATAACTTTATCAACCATAGTATCATCAAGCTTTAATGCACGTCTGAATTTTGATCTCTCTTGGACTTGTTCGTCGTTCAAACCCATTTCATCAATACGTTGCATTTCAACATCAGTATCGGCCTCTATTTGCACGACAGGAGCTCCTTCAGATGTTGTTGCATCTACGTCTACAGTTCTAGCTGGACCTTTATCTTTGTATATTTTATTATATACATTACCAGCTTTGTTTGCTATCTGACTTTGAATCCAACCAAATAAACTATCATTGCTTTCAGGTTTAAAAGCTTTAATATGTGGTGTTAATTCTGCTAGTACATCATCAACAAACTCAGGTGGTACAGGTCTTACTTTGTATTTAGCAGCTATTAAGTTATCTAAATAGCCTTCTTCTTTTATCTTACTAATTATTTGATCAGCCTCCGCTTGGTATAAGAAATTACCCATACCAGCTTCTGTCATATCATTACCGTCACTATCAATTTTACCTAGCTGATCTATAGGTGCTTTAGCATCTCGTGAGGCTTTAACCGACTGTTCACTAGTTTCTTTAGCGCCTTTTACTAGCTTTCCTTTAACACCTTCTTTAGTTGCTTTAATTAAAGACTTACTTAACTTACCAGACTTTATACTAGCATTATAATCTTTTATAAAGTTGTATACATCTCTACCTGTTTCAAACTTATATTCTATTCTACCATTACTAACCTTCATTAAAAACCTTCTTAACGAATCACCTATTTTAGTAAAAAAAGATTCATTAAATTCTAAATCTCCGTTAAGTATACTTTCGGACATCAAAGTTATAGTTTCTTCACCTATTTCTGAACGTCCTTCATAAGACTTTAATCTATCCTTAAGGTTTGATTGATCACCTTCTAAGGTTTTAACGTGACTGTTTAAAGCATCGGCTAGCTGTTGACCAACTGTGTTATCACCCTTTAAAGTACCTTTTAATACAGCGTGTAAAAACTCATGAGCAGCAACACCAATAGCAGGTTTATCTTTGTTTAATATAATTTCAAAGCTACCATCACCAAAATCTCTAATGAAACCATAACTTTGAGAAGCATCTTTAGAATTAAACTTATCAGTGGAATCCATAGACTCTATCTCCCCAGCTGTCATTTCTTTAACAGATCCTTCTAATCCAGCTTCTTTAATTTGTTGCTCTATAGTTGATCTTTCTTTAGCTACAACATTTGCTCTAGCTTGTTTTAATAAACTATTATTCTGTTCAACTAATTGCCCAATTTTATTTTCAGCTAACTCTTTACCCGTTTCCGTTTTAGCTTTACTGTAAGCTTCCTTAGCTCTGTTTATGGCATCTACGTTATTAGCGTATGTTTTTAAATTATCACCCTCTAAACCACTTAAATTTATAGAGTTTTTAGCCCTAATGTTTCTAATATTTTCTGCTTCAGATTTTATCTGATCATATATTAATTGCTTTTCGTCACCTTCAGCTTTAGTTAAATCCTCTTGAAGTTTAGCTACTCTACCTTGAGCATTGATTATTTCAGCTTTAGAACCTTCGTCCATTAACGTAGACTCTGCTTGAACTTTATTTGTTTTGTTTTTTACCGCTCCAACTGATTCAAACACACCACCAGAAAAACTACCTATAATATAAGCGTCACTCATTCTATACGCTAACTCATTGTAGTTTATTTTTCTACCTAAGGAAACATTATCCCATAAAGCACTAGCAAGTTCTGTAGCAGCCTCAGAACTACCTTCCTTAACTGTACTCCAACCAGCTAAACCAAGTTTACTTAAAATGTTTTTAGATCCTTTCTCTAAAAACTCTTTCGCAGCTTCACCACTAGTACCTTTTATAATACCAGTTTTCTTAAGTAAACCTCTAGTGAAGTATTCAAAACCAGCTTCTATAGTACCGTTACCAACTGAATTAGCTAAAAGCTTTGCTGTACTTTCACTATCATTCTCTGCGTTAGCTATCTCTTCTTCATACTTATTTCCAGCTGTACCAGCGGCTAAAACTACTAAACCACCTGGAACTGCTGCTGCTACAAAAGATGCAGCTGACTCTGCAAAACCATCAACAGTTCTTTTGGCTGCTTTAGTGTAATCCCCTCGCTGAAAATCTTCAGTTATACTTGTGTCAAAATCAGGTATGTTATCACTAAGATCTTGCATAATAGGTTCCATTCTAGCAGAAGAAAGCATAGATCCTCGACCTACCGCAGCAACATAAGATTTACCTTTTATACTATATCTTAAAACTTTCCTTTCTTTTGGTGTTAAATCAGGCATGCCTAGAGCTTTTCTACGTAACTCTATAGCAGTAACCTCTATAGCTTCTGTAATACTACCTAAGCCTTGATACACTTTAGCAAAGCCTCTTCCAAGACCAGATAAAGTGGTTAATATACCTTTATCTTCTTTTTGTGAATCCGAGGAAGTAGTCCCCGATTGTGAGTCCGATGCTGTAGGATTTTGCTCTGCAGTCGCATCCTCTACAGAGCTTTGATTCTTTCCCTGTACTAAGGTAGCACTAGGGTTATTTTCTAAAAATTGTTGTTCGTGTTCTGGTCTGACCTTTACGATCTTACCGTTTAATGAATATTCTAGCATGACTGTTTCGTTAGTTACCCGTTAGTATTTATTTACTTTAATGTTCCGGCGTTTATATTACCACTACCAGATTTTATATGTTTTAATAATTGCTCTGCGTACGCAGGATCTGTTTGTACTATTTGTATAAATTCATTAAATGCTTTCTTTTGTTTAGCAGTAGCATTTTCATTAAACAACTTCATATTCTTTTCATCAGCAACCCATTTATATCCGCTACCTCTTTTAACAAATTTTCCAAAATTTTGATCTACTAAGTTTGTAGCTATAACTATATTAGTACCTTCCGCCTTAACTCCTTCAACGTTTACTTCTGGTACAAGCATGTTACCAGTTTTAACGTTTTTCATAGTAATTTTATTACCGTCTTCTAATATATTAGCAGAACCTCCACTAGCGTCAACACTTAACGAGCTTATACCTGTATAGTTGTAATTACCAGATGTTTGCTCTTGTTGATTATCTACTTGTTCAGGTATGTAAACCCCATCGTCTCCAATGTTACCGCCAGAAACATCATTGCTAGTTGCTGTTGTTTGATTAGATGTTTGAGGTTTAAATCTTTCTGATTCTGCTGACTGTGTTTTTCTGTATGGATCAAATTGTTGTTGTAATAAATCTGTGTAATAACCAGCTAAAACTTCTCTCAAAGCATACTCGTTACCCTCTAAATAAGATAAAATGTTTTGTATTTCATCAACGTCTATACCGTCAGTATTGTTAACCTGAGAATCTGCTAACATTTCTTCTGTTATACCTAGATTAGAGTAGGTATAGTTACCTAAACTCTCTATTAAGTCTGCTTTAAAGTTTCTATTACCATATAAATTGTCTTCATATAGAGATCTATAGTTAGCACTTCTATCTATATCAGCTTTAACCTTAGACATAACGTACTCTTTATCAAAGTAATATTCATCGCCTAAATCTTTTTTATCTTGCTGTTGATCCAAAGCTAAAGCGTTCATTACTTTAGTAAAAGAAGTGTCCATGGTTTTACTATTGACATACTTTTCTAAATCATCTTTATCCATGAACTGATCATTAATAATCAAACCTGGCTTACCGTCTACAACTTGAATATTACTTGGATCGCTTATTGCTTCAGAAAAGTTTAATCCTTCTTGAGTGTTAGAAAAAGTGTTAGATATTTTTGTGTTACCACTACTTAATTCTTCAATTATAAACTCTAACTCACCAAAATCTTGAGACATAGAATTAACATTGTTTAATATCTTTTGTCTTTCTATAGGATCTTTAGTGTCTATATAAGCCTGTCTTTGCTGCATAGTAGCATCGATTAAACTGTTACTACTAGCTGGATCTAGCTTAGCGTTCATTATATTATCTGTAAAAGCTTGGTTAGCTCTTTCAGATTTAACTCTTTGTTCGTAAGCAAAAGCATCTGTAACTTGCTTTATGCTACTACCTATATTCATTAAACCTCTAGTAGTAACACCTATTCTAGGATCTACCGCGGCTCTATAAGCACCTTGTATTAATGTTCTATCTACTGCCATAGTTAGTTTTTTTAAGTAATATTAGGAAAACCTACTGGAAGCTCTTCCACTCCACTATCACTAACTCCAGTTGGATCTAATAAGCTAACGCCAAAAGAAGTTATGTCTCCAGCGGCACTAGATAACGCGTCAAACTTTGCTTGCTGAGCTCTAGCTGCGTTTTCTTGAGCAGCTGCTTTTTCGCTTTGACTCATGCCCATAAGTGTACCTATTTGATCTCTTTGTTGTTGTCTTGAAATTAAATCACCTTGCCTTTCCATACCTTGTAACCTACCAGCTTCACCAGCCGCAAGTCGTTCATTAGCTCTTTCTTGTTGACCTATTCTAGCAGCAGAACTCTGAGCGGCTAACTGTCCAGACTGCGCCATTTGTTGAGCTAAAGCTGCTATACCGCTACCACCAGCTGAATCTCTTAGTGAACCTAATATATTAGCTTGGCTTTGTTGAAACTGTTGCTTTTCAAACTCAGCACCTCTTTGATCTATAGTTAAATCTTCATAAACATTTTCTTGATTTAAAAAAGGATTAGAAGTGTCTATGTTAGAATAAGACTCTTTTAGTCTTTTCAAACTTCGATTAGCTTTACGAGCTTTTTTATCTTGTTTCTTTTTTTCTTTACCAGCTTTAACTGCGCCGGCCACTTTAACTCCAGCTGAAACAGCTGTACCTACAGCCGCAACTGTTGCTGCTATTCCAAATGACATACTATTCTATTTTTAAATTAATCTTTTTTAACATTTCAACTACATCTATACTAGGTGGTAGATCTTCGTATTTAGAGCATACAACGTCTTTAGTAACTTCTTCTACAGTAGTTTTATCTGTAGCATGTACTGTTATAAATACACACTCTTCGTGTACATATATTATTCTTTTAGTACCTGGTTTTGTTATGCCTTGATAAGGAGCTTTAATATGTTGTATACCTTTTTCTGTTAGCACTGATATATAACCAGTCATAACAAAGAAAGGATGCTCTTTCATATGTATCTTAGTAGTACATATTTGACCAGCAGGCATTTTTATTTTTCTTATATACTGGCCCTCTGTAAACAGATGTGTTAGTGGGTTTAGTTTATCAAAGTCATCACCCACTAAAGCGCCACCTTCTATCATAGTATCTTCAACTTCAGTAGCTTTATTTCTAAAGTCTAATCTACTTTGTATTTCTAAATCTAAACTCCAAGACTCATTGAACTCGTTTAAAGGCTGTATACCTAACTCATTTACCATGTAGTTAAATTGGTCTTGAGAGTTTTTAATTATTAAATCTGTGTCCATAAAAGTAAAATATATTTAATATATAATTACCTTAATATAGTTTTATTTACTATCTATTACTATATCTGAGTTTATAGCGTATAACTCTGCTTCAGCTGTTTTGTTATTGCTTAAAGTTACACGACTATAATAACCTGACACACCAGAGTAATTTACTTTAGTGCTTTTAGCAAAAAATAAATAATCATTAGCGCTTGGACTACGTGTATTAGACTCTATATTTACTTTTATAATCCACTTATTATCACTAGAGTCTTGAGATATTTTTCTAACAACACCTAACTTAGTGAAACTGTTGCTAGTTTTAAAAGAACCAGTCTGACTAAGACTAGTAAAAAAGGCTATATCACCTATTTGTAAAGCATTGTTAGGCTTATTTAAACCCATTTTTAAATCTATCGTTGCCATTAGCTTGTTGATAATATGTTATCCAAAATTAGTTGGGTAGCGACAGTTGAAGTGCCAAATTTATTTATTCTAGCTCTAGCTTTTACTGTAGCTTTATTGTTAGTATTAGTGTTATTAAGCGCGATTGTTATTCCAGAAACAGACCACTTAGTACCACCATTTAAATGAGGAACACATTTTATTTCAGGACCCCAATCTGATTTCACAAAAGTAAATTCTTTATTAACACCAGCACTGAGATTAGTACTAACATCTACGTATTGATTAGCAGATATAGAGTTTATTACTCTAGCTGGTACTGTTGTATCAACACCATGCTCTACTACTTTCATACCAGTAACTAATCCAGATGTACTGTTAAGATATATTCTATCTAAATCATTAGATTTTACTTCACCAAAAGTTTCTTTAACCTCAAACTCTGGTGTTTTAACTATAGATAAAGTTTGATTATTAATTGCTGTAATTTCGTATGAAATTTCAAAATCAAGATCTAAATTTTTTAAATAACTTAGTTGATCAGCAGTTCTATTAGGCCTACCTACCCTATTTATAACACTATTAGGCGATGAAGCGCTTAAAACGTAATCAGCGATTCCTGAAATAGCTATTAGTAAAGCGAAAGTAGGGTTAGCAGACTGGTTGATTACAAAAGTTCTTGCTGACCCGCCGCTACTACCCATACTAGTAGTGTTAAAAGCTGTTGGTGAAGTTGCTGTAACAATAATATCATAAGTAGTTGAAGTAGATTTTGCTGGTATATCTACATATACTTCTTCGACAGTTAAACCTTTACTTTTACCAAAAAACTTACCTTGCTGCTTTATTACGTGGTCAGTACTAGAAAAAGCACTCTGTCCAGTTTCTTTAGCAGTCACATTGAATCTAGCACCTGAATTACCATATACTTTAATTCTTCTATGACTACCATGCTTAGACACATTTTTAGAACCAAAGTCTACTTTTTTAATCTCAGTAACATCTGTAGGTATAGCACTGGCTTGAGCAATTAAGTTGTACTCAACAAGATCAGAATCATAAACATCTACATTACTAAAGTAATCTAAGTTAACATTGTAAGCTGTTATGTTACCGTCAGCAGTTTGTGTAGTTCCTGTAACAACTAAAAATAAAGATGCATTATTTTTATCTTCTAATCTATTTGAAACTAGCTCTATTGTAGGTACACTTAAAAATCTATTACCAGTAGCAGCTGTAAAAGTATAACTAGCGATAGTAGTTGTTACACCAGATCTTAAAGCCGTATTAACTTTATCTATTCTAATATTTGTTCCTGAAAAACCAATACCTGTTGGTGTTGATCTTGAAGGTGTTTGCACGTTAGTTAACACTTCATTTATAAAAACAAAACCATTTATAAAAATAGTTTCAGTGTCCTCTAAAGGTTGCTCATGTCTTTTAGCAGCTCCAGTTATACCTAATGTTATAGTGTTGTTTTCAGCTGTAGCATTAAAACCAGTGTCCATTGTAAGAGTCACTTGCACCGTGTTATCAGGTTCGCCTGGAAAAGCGGTATCTTGTGCACTAATACCAGTTATACCATTTACATTAGCTGGATCAGGTAAAGTAAAATCGGAAGCACTAATTACATAACCTTCTTCAGCAGTTATAGTTAAAGTTCTTTCACTTAAAGTTCTACTAGATAAATTAGTATCTACGTTAGCGTTAAAAGTTGATTCAGTTATATTACAGTTTTCTAATGCCATTAGTTTTTAATTGTAAATTCTATTAATGTTCTTGCAGCTGTTCTATTAGAAACACTTTCTATTTGTCCCAAACCTTGTGTAGTAAAATCTTCAACGTCTATAGAACTAGGTTTTAACAAATTATCTGCTGCTTGAGAACCTATTATAAATCCATACCACTTATTTTCTTTGTCTCTAAAATCGTTTACAAAACCCGATTGCTCATCAGTAGATATTTCTGCGCTCCAACCATAACCGTCAGATGGTTCACCACTTAAATTATCAAACAAACCGTCTCCTAGTCCAGTTAAATTATTAGGAGTTTCTGCCGAATCACTTATAGATTGATTATTAATATTTACAGATCTACCTTCAGTACCTTCATAACCTAAAGTTTTAAATGTTTTTATAGTACTAGGTAAGTCATTTAGTATAGCTGTAATTTTTGATGGCGAAAAACTACCATAAAAATTATTTCTAAGTTTATTTTCATTATGCTTCCACACTTTGTTGGTGTTAGCCGTGTAATAACATCCACCAACAGATTTACCTGAATCTTGTATAAAGCTTTTAAAGCTAACCCAACCTTTAGTTACTTCATTAAAAGATATAGTAACGTCAGATCTTCTAGCAACAGTCTGTGTTTTTAAAGTTAAATTATATTCTCCAGTAATAGTATCAAAACTTCCTATAGCTTTATCAGTGTATTGAAAATAATTTCTAAAAAACGTTTTCATACCAATATTAGATATAGGAGTCAAGCCATCTCTCGATAATCTCAATACAGCACCTCTTTGTTTATCTGTAAAATAAATTCTATATTGATCTTGAGCTATAGACTCTGGATTTTTAGATATTCCGTAGTCACCTACATAAGGTACAGCTTGACCAAGAACTCTATCTGACGCAGTTAAATTAACATTACCATCAGCGTTAAATAACGCGTCTTTATTAGCTAAAACTCTAAGCACTTTATCTTCAGTAAAAGTTATTACATCAGTGTCTCTAGTTTTTAACGCTTGTATAGATCCATATTCAGGGTTTAAATCTTTAGTTATTTTTTTAGCCATATTAAACTCATTCAACCTATTAGTGTTTGAGTTAGCGTTGTATATGCCTGAATATATTAAACCATTACTAACAAAATCTTTTTTATAGCCAGTGAAAGTAGTAGAAACTTTAACGCCGTTATCTATAATAGGTGCGTTAAAGTCATCTCTAATTCTATTAGACTCAACACCGTTACCATAAGAATAACAATTAAACCAGCCTAAGTCAACCGCATTCTTGTAAACGTCTGGGTTTAACTTATAGAAACCATGATTATTAAGTATTGTTATGTTTTTATTACCATTACTAGCGCTAGCTACTTTGTCTATAACTATAGACGTGTTAGTATTTATAGATTTTACAAAACTTCTTTCAGGTAGATCTGCATGAGTTACTAAAGCTCCTAGTTGTATATTAGAAGTGTCAGATATACCAGTTATTAACGTTTGATTGTTGCTACCAGACGACCACTGTACACTATTTACGTTGAAAGATGAAATATCAGTTTCTTCACCTTTTGTTGTAACATTACCATGTATATAACTAAGAAACTGAGCTCTAGTAATAGTACCGTTAGAGTGCTCAAATTCTATAATATCGTTAGGTATAATTTCACGTAAAACAGAATTAGTTACAACGCCAGTAGAATCTGTTTCGTTTAAAAGTATTTGTACAATTGAGTCAAGAGTTTTAGTAACTATACCCTCACTTGCTAGATTAAAAATAGTACCGTCAGATTTAACTACTCTTTTTACTTTACAACCTATTGGAGCAAAGTAACTTGTTGTCTGTAAGTTTAATCTTTGAGGTATAGCGTTTGAAGCTTCGTAGTAAAGCTCTAAGTCTACAGAGTCTTTAGGCTCAGTTTCAAATACAGCTGGATTAGGGCTGGTTATTACGTCTTGATATATAGTTTGAGACTCATCTTCTTCAAGTATTTCTATATTTAAAAAATGATCTGGGTGACCGTTAAATATTGTTGCTGTAATTGCACCAAACATATCATGTGCAACCACACTTCTAGGATCAAAAGCATCTACATCTATACCTATACCAGGGCCTTCAGAAAAACCTAAATCATTTAATCTTTCAAAAGTTACAGTATTCCTAACTCTCTCACACATATGAGATATTTCAGGAAGAGGAGGCGTTGGGTCATCTGGACCACCACTAGCTGGTATTCTAGCAGATTCGTCAAAAGATCTAATACCTCTAAAAGGTACCGAATCATTACCTGGTCCCGGTGGATTTGGTTCATCAGGGCCTGTGTCTATAGCTGCTGGGTTAGCACAGTCAGCACAACCATTAGAGTTTGGTTGTGAAAAGTTAGAAACAGTTTTAGTAACTACACTTGTTACTCTATACTTTGTTTGATTAGGATCTAGTTTAAATCTAAATATAGCAGGTGTAGTAGTGTCTAATAGTTTTCCAAAACCAGTTAACAAGTTTGTGGCTACTTCATTTTGGAAAAAACCAGCCCCTAAAACTCTAGGTCCATTAAATTTCAAATACGAAAAGGTTATTTGATCAAAAAGCTCACCATCAGTAACTAGCTCTGCGGCCTGACTTTTACTTAAACCACCAGGTATTTTAGTTGTTGTTCCTTCTTGATAATATTGAGAACCTTCAGTAGCGGTTTCTCCAGGCGTTTCAACATTACCTCCCTCTCTATATCTAGCGTTATCTAAAAATATTTCTCCTGGAGCAGTGCTTCCTAAAGCATTATAATTATATGATACTAACGTAGACCACCAATTTTCGTCTAAATCACCATCACTACATGACGAACCTAAATTTGATTGAGGATATGGGTCTGAAACGTTTGTTGCACCACCTACCCATGAATAATTGTGATTTCCAACAGGTGCTCCCCAATCAACACCAGGATTAGTCGCGTTAGCTGTATCTATGTGGTTTGTTGAGAACGTGCCTATAACAGAGTATTCAGTACTACTAATAGCTCGCTGAAGTACATTATATTCTAAACCTGTGTCTCTATTTATTTTTACAAAAAATCTTCCTTCAAAATCTGGTGAATTGTTTTGGTAAGCATTAACAATTTCTAGTTTTATTTTACCACTGTTTTGCCAAGTATTAGAAGAATAATCGTGGCCAGCCGCCGCTAAACTAGAGTAAGCACCCATGCTAACTAGTCTTTCTGCAAAGTGAGCTGTTGACCCAAAAGTTTCAGACATAAAAACATTGTATTGCGAACCACCAGTAACCTCTACAGCTCTAACTATATTTACATAAGGAGTTTTTAAAGTAATATCACCTACGTCTGTATCATCAAAAGTACCTACTAACCTTGCTTTTCTAGTACCATTATGTAAAACCTCTATACTGTCAACCCAATCGCTAGCATCTATTTGAATCATAGTGTCTTGATGATGTGCTGGTGGGTTAGGATCTAACCAGTGCATAGTGCTGTTTGTAGCATCTAAGCTTATAGGAGGACCATAAGAAGTTTTAATAAATTCAGGAGCTTCACTACTTATAGCTAAGACTTTATATTTATAA
>Ga0209348_1000331_pt1 | contig 26025 bp, 27 predicted proteins | sample ETNvirenome_2_30_FD_184065 | JGI IMG/M metagenome (GOLD analysis project Ga0209348, IMG submission 184065) | Marine viral communities from the Pacific Ocean - ETNP_2_30 (SPAdes) (version 2) | ecosystem: Environmental > Aquatic > Marine > Oceanic | place: Pacific Ocean | collected 2013-06-22
CTAAGAGGACAAGAGGTAGGACAAGAGTCCTCTTCAGTCGTACTGACTGAAATCTCACCAGTCTTGATATTCGATGACTTCAAAGTCAAGTGAACTTTACTCATTTTAAACTCCGTTTAAGTTGCTTCCCAACATTGTCGGGAATGGTTTCGGTTTGGTCGGCATCAAAGTCTATAACACTAATAGAAATAAAACACCTTCACTGAAGTTCAGGTGTTTTATTTCTGTGTTATAGTCTAAGTCTCTTCGGCAATCAAGTCCTATCGGTAACCATTGTTAAACCAATGGTCTAAGAGATGAAAGCCAAGTGCTACAAGTAGCACTAAAAGAAAACAAGTCATAGTTTAATCTCCGATTAAAAAGGTTGAAACAAAAAAAAGAGCATAGCACCTAAGTGCTATACTCTTTCAGTGAAAGGTAGCTTACGCTACCTTCCTCTTCTTCTTAGAAGCCTTTGGCTTCTCTAGTGAAGCATGGTGCAACTCTATGAGTTGCAGTATAACCTCTTCGAGGTTAAGTTGCTTCTTAGAAGCAAGTTCAGCAGTGAACTGAGCCAAACCCTTGGGGTTTGTAGGGACTTTAACCTTGGTTAACTTCTTTACAGAAGTTACCTCATTCCCAACATTGTCGGGATTGACCTCAACCTTAGGTTGAGACTGAGAAGTCGTAGACTTCTTCTTGGAAGCCTTTGGCTTCTTCCTTGTTGAGAAGTCACCGACTTCTTCAACAAATGCTCTTTTCATCGCTGAAAGCGATGTAAAGCCAAGGGATTGTTTTCCACTAGTGAGAACTCTGTTCTCAAGCCAAGCAGTGATTTGATCATGGTTCCTATAGAACCATAATGTTTCACTTCTCCTCTGAGAAGTGAGTTTGTTCAGAGAACACTCTTCCAATCTCTGATTGGAGATCCTGCCGTATTTGCTTTCCAAGCAAAGCTCATCAATCAGCTTACCAGTTTGGTAAGCTAGTCCACCAGACTGAGTATCAGTCTTGTGAAGCTTGGAATGCTCTAACAGAAACTGAGCAGTTTCTGAAGCAATGACAGCTCCCCTAGCTTCAAAAGTACCAGAGTACTTTTGGAAAGCTTGAGGTTTCTTAGAAACCTTAGGAGCAACTTTAGTTGCTTTAGCAGATTTGCTCTTTAGAGCAGTTACGAGTTTGGATTTTGTGTTTGGCATTTTGCCCTCCTTCTATTAATTGGTTAACACATTTGTAAACAAATGTTGTGTTAACCAATTACTAGGGTTGCCGATCCCAACAATGTCGGGAATGGATCATACCCCCTTGGGGTATGTTTTTGGATGACCAAAGAATGACCATAGGCTTTAGCCTAAACCTAATTTTTTCAGAAATCTTGACCTCAATCAACTGATTGCCTATGGCAACTGATGTGATAACAGTTGCTTTTAAAAACAAACTCGTTTGTTTTCAAGGCGATGGGCATTCCAAGGTGCATTGCGATGCACAATTTGCGTTCACCACGCATCGGGATGCACGATTTTACCTGCATCGGGCATCGGGACGCATGGGGAAGGGGGGGTGCGTCAGATATATGTATATATAAATACACAGATTAGGAAAAATGAGTGTTAACCACTTTAGTACGGATATAGACAGGGGTGTCAAATAATTGGTATTGACTACTAAAAGCATACATGATATAATTATATAAACTAGGATGACATATTAAGTGTTACATTAAAGTGTTTATTCAATATAAATAAATAATCACTTACATGTAACATATTAAATGTATGTCTATATAGGGATTTATCCGTACTTTTTTAAATTAATGTTTGACAATGGGAAAAAAATCCGTAAAACTATACACAGATAATGTAATTGAAGAGTTTTATTCTGCTGTGGCTAATAACAACTTAGATAAATTACATATACCTCACAGTGATGTTTTCTACGTAAGAGCCGCAGTGGAAGCCCACTATGGCAGATCTTTTACTTTGAAAGAGGTGGAAGACGCTATGATAGCTGAAGGTTGGTCAGACCATAAATAGGAGCAAAACTATGGCAATGCACAAAGGCAAAATGAAGAAAAAGGGTATGGCACGAGGTGGTGCTATGATGAAAAAGAAAGGTATGGCAATGGGGGGACTCAAGAAACCTGCAGCAGGAGCTAAAGGTTTAAAGAAGTTGCCTACACCTGTACGTAATAAAATGGGCTATATGAATAAAGGCGGCACAATGAAGAAGAAGGGCATGGCTCGTGGTGGAGCTATGAAGAAAAAAGGCTACGCAAAAGGTGGAGCAATGAAAAAGTACGGCACTATGTATAAAGTTGGTGGTGCTGTGGCAGGAAAAAAGTACGGAATGGTTGACAAGAAGAAGAAGAAGTAGTATAATTATGTCACTATGGCATATCTACAAAGTAACATTCCGTATTTCAAAGCTTGGGTAAGACGAGAGTATACCTGTAACTTTGAAAAATATCATGGCGAGTTCTTACACTGCATGGTTATAGCTGTAACAACAATGCCAAATAGGTCACTCAGCTTTCAAGTTATATTTACTGGCTGTGAGACTGACGATACTGACGAACCAAACGTGCATGGTGGAGCTATGTGGGCTAGAATGCCTATCACAGCCTTAGTAGGAGATACTCCTGTAGAAGACTGGGCTGAAGAAATGCCACCCTACATAGCACAACCTTGGGATTGTATGTCCCATGATCATAGTGTGTATGTACTAGACAGAGCTACACCTGCACCGTGGATAGCAAAAGTGGATGGAGAGTTCTATCCTGCTAAATATTACTTCACTGTAGACTACACAAACAGTGAAATAGCTGATGACCCTGCACAACATAAGCAGTCACACGTACTAGAACTGATGGATGCAGGTAAATACACAGGAAATATTGTGGCATTACCCAATAATAGAGTTAGAGTGACACACCCTGCATGGTTTGAAGCAGGAGAAGGACCACCTGACTTTAGACCCTCCCAAAGAATCTTTCATTCAAAGCAAGAAACAGAATATGTATGGGATACTGGCAGAGTATTCAACAACCTATACGCAAAGGAGAAGAGAAATGGCTCAAAAAAAGTCAACCGTAAACAAAGCAGGTAACTATACCAAGCCGGGAATGAGAAAAAGAATGTTTCAGGCTATAAAAGCAGGGTCAAAGGGGGGTAATCCCGGACAATGGAGTGCAAGAAAGGCACAATTACTAGCAGCACGCTATAAAAAAGGTGGTGGGGGCTATAAGTAATGGCTGACCCTAAGGTTGGCACAGGCAAAAAGCCTAAAGGAAGTGGTAGAAGACTCTACACGGATGAAAATCCTAAGGATACAGTAAGTATCAAGTACGCAACGGTAGCAGATGCAAAAAAAACTATTGCAAAAGTTAAAAAGATTAACAAATCCTATGCGAGGAAGATCCAAATCCTCACCGTTCTTGAACAACGAGCTAGGTTTGCAGGAAAAACTGAACAATCTAGGCTTGCCAAGAAAGCGAAAGAAACATTAAGGAAACAGCATGGCACTAGCAAAAAGTCAAAGGTCACTTAAATCATGGACAAAGCAAAAATGGAGAACAAAAAGTGGTAAGCCGAGTAAACAAACTGGAGAACGCTATCTTCCAACAGCTGCAATCAAAGCTCTATCACCCCAAGAGTACGCAGCGACAACTAGAGCTAAAAGAAAAGGCAAGGCAGCAGGGAAACAATTCGTTAAACAGCCTAAAGGTATTGCTAAAAAAACGAGAAGTTATAGAAAGGTTACATAACATGGGGTACTTTGAGAATGATAGCTGAAGCATGGTTTGCAGTAGCAGTAATGCTAGGAGTACACGATAATGGTATGCAGGATATACTTATATTTAAGCAACCAGAACACGGACACTTTCATAGTGTAGAAGAATGCAAGACTTTTGTGAAAGAAAATCCTGCACCTCTGGTAAAAACAATATGGAAGTTCTATGGGCAAAGACCTGTAGAGAGAGTCATATGTGTAAATGAAGATGTTATTAATCAATTCATAGCACAACAGAATGAGATTCTTTTAGATAGAATACCAATATACTAATGCTTTATGAACCTACCTGTGAGATCTGTGGCAGTCACATTGAAGACGATAAATGTGAAGTATGTGAGCATACAGGTGACAACGGTGATTGGGTAGAGGAAGTTATAAAGAAAAAAGATGACTCCAGAGACACTTGACAGATGGCGAATATTACCAAGACTTATGATGTTAGTAATGACAGGAGTTTATATTCGTTGTATAGAATGGGCTTTGAGTCAGCCAGAGTTGACTACACAACAAGCAGGACTTATATCCGTGATTACTGGGGCGATGACTGGGAGTTTCGCCATATGGATGGGAGCAGAAAAGTCCGAACCCAAAAGAATGGAGAGGGAAGAACGATGAGAAAGTATTTTAAAAGATTATGGTGTGCATTGTGGAATAAGAAGTGCCACGATGATTGTGACTGTGTATAATGCTAGGTACAATATTAAGTTCTGTATCTAGTCTAGCGTCTTCTTACATCGAAGGTAAAACAGCTATACAAAAGGCTGAAGCTACTATTCGTATGAAAGAAGCAACAGGTGAGATTGATTGGGACTTAGCTGCTATGAGGGCATCACAGTCCTCGTGGAAAGATGAATGGCTTACACTTTTGTTTAGCATTCCTCTAGTACTGAGCTTCTGTGGTGAATGGGGTAGGGCAATAGTGGCAGATGGGTTTACTGCACTTGCAGGTATGCCCCAGTGGTATCAGATAGCGTTAGGAGCTATTGTAAGTGCAAGCTTTGCCACACGATCTGCAGGTAAATTTTTTAATATGAGGAAGAAATGAGACTAGGTTGGTTGATAAATAGTATGATGGCTATTTTAGTTTTAGTCACGTTTATGATAGTTATATTGTAGGAAAAGATAATGCCTAGATTAAAAGCTGCAGTTAAGGCTGCAATGACCCGAAAGAAAAATAAAGAAGCTAGAGAAGCTGCAGAAAGAAAGAAGCAGGATCAGAAACTTGAAACTAGAACAGAGATTAAAGAAGAGAAAACTGTAAGACGAGTTGATCCTGAAAAAGAACTAAAGTTTAGAATAGATGAAGTAGAGAATGAAATACTAGATGTGCTAGGTTCAAACAAACGTGGTTCTGTTTCCCCCGAACAATATGGAAGTTACATGGACATGAACGAGGATCAGCTTAGAGATCTGGTTACTACATTGAAAAGTTTAAGAGCTAGGCTACGTGATAAGAACTATAAGAGTGGTGCAGAGATAGGGGGCTTCTTAGAGGAGTTTGGAATCAAACGTGCTGAAGATGCTCTGAAAGCAAAGTTTAATTTTAAGTTTAAGCGTGGGGGAAATGTCAATGGCTTTCTTGCTCATACTATTAAAAAGAAAAAGGGAACTAGATAAATGTATAAGTTATCAGGAAGAAGTTTAAATAAATTAGAAGGTGTACATCCTACAATGGTAGATACAGTTAAACGTGCCATTGAACTGAGCAAAGTGGACTTTGGAGTGATTTATGGTGTCCGTTCCCTTGCAGAACAAAAAAGGTTGTATGAAGCAAAAAGATCACAAACCATGAAATCCAAACATCTTGTGCAGGAAGATGGATACTCACACGCTGTCGATTTAATGGCATACGATGGTAGTGACCCAAGTTGGGACATCGTAATGTATGATGATATAGCTGACGCAATGAAAGCTGCAGCGAAAGAAACTGGAGCTAAAATACGTTGGGGAGCAGCGTGGACAATAGATAATATAGCTGAGTGGGAAAGACCAATGCAAGATGCTATGAACAATTATATTGATGTAAGACGTAGATCTGGTAGGACTCCATTTATTGATGGTCCTCATTTTGAATTGAACTAACAACATGTCATCAAAGGTACGCAAAACAAAAAGAGATTCCATGAAAGGAATGTCTGTTAAAAGTGGTGACAAGCGTCCTACTAAATCAGGTGCAGGTATGACTGCCAAAGGAGTTGCAAAGTACAGAAGAAGAAATCCCGGATCTAAATTACAAACAGCAGTAACAGAAAAAAATCCAAAAGGTAAACGAGCAGCAAGAAGAAAATCTTTTTGTGCTAGAAGTGCAGGACAAATGAAAAAGTTTCCAAAGGCTGCGAAAGATCCAAATAGTAGATTACGACAAGCTAGAAGACGGTGGAGATGCTGACATGAGACAGCTTACAGAGAAACAACAAAAGTTTTTAGATGTACTATTCGATGGTGCTGATGGAGATATAGGGGAAGCGATAAAGCTTGCAGGATATGCAAAAGGGGTTAGCCCTTCTCAAGTTACCACTGGATTAAAAGAAGAGATACTTGAAGCTACTCAGATGTATATGGCACGTAATGCCCCAAAGGCAGCGATGGCTGTTGTGAATGGTTTGTATGATCCAACAGAGCTAGGTATACGTGATAAGATGTCTGCAGCCAAAGAGCTACTAGATAGAAGTGGTTTAATTAAAACTGAAAAAGTTCAGGTAGAAACGTCAGGTGGTGTAATGTTAATGCCACCTAAGAATAAAGAGGAGTAGTTCAATGGTATTTAAATTTTTAAAAGGGGTAAGTAAAAAGGGATCACAGAAAGGACTGAAGAAACTATCAGGTGTGGGAGATCAGGCTAGATCAGATATAGCTAGAGGTCTATCAAAAATAAGCAAGTCTGATACAGAAGCTTTGTATAAAGCACAGGCAAAGATTAGAGGACTAGCAGCTGAAGCTAAGATGCAAGTAAAAGCATTTAGAAAAAAGAATCCAAACAATCCTCACGTTAAAACTGTATATAGAATAAAACCAGAGATAGAGCAGAGAGATAAAGGTAAAGCTACAATAGCTCCTACAACAACTACTAAGCTTCCAACTAAAACTACGACTAGTAAGACACGTAAGAAGAAGACTACAACGACAACAAAAACTGCTACTAAAAAAGATATAGACGCTTTAGCTAAAACAGGAACACCTACAAAGACTGTATACAATTTAGGAAAGACTGAAGGTAAAGTAACAGCAAAGCAAAAAGCAGCAATGAAAAAGTTTGCTGAGTTTAAGCCGACTAGTAGAGTGGGAACAGCAGAATACGACAGAGAGATAAACAAGGCAAGTGCTGAGTTAGCACGAGTTATGGGAAAGACCTCTGCTGCAGGTAAGAAGTACACACGAAAAAAGAGAAGAACAAGAAGAACAAAGAAAAAGGCAGATGGCAAATAGAGAACTAGGGAAATGGAAACTCCCTCAACCACTTGACCTACATGACGAAACAGAGTGGCTACCCATACCAAGAATAGCTAGAACAGTTCCGTTTGGATATGAGTTAGACTCAACAGATGATAGTATGCTGTTGCCTATAAAACAAGAACTAGATTTATTACACAAAGCAAAATCTCTAGTTAAACAATACTCCTACAGAGAAGTAGCACTATGGTTAACTAAAAATAGTGGCAGACATATATCTCATGTAGGATTAATGAAACGATTAAAGAATGAAAAAAGACGGAAGAACAAAGCTTTCAGCTTACGCAGATGGGCAGACTATGCCCAAAAAGCGATCCAAAAAGCCGAGCAAATCGAAGAAAGCAGAACAGGTGCAAGAAACGAAAGTAGTGGAGAAACAGCCACCACCTGAAGTACGTGAAAATTTCGCTGTACAGGAAACACATAATGTTGTGTTTAAACCAAATGAAGGACCACAAACAGAGTTCTTGGCAGCTAACGAAAGAGAAGTTTTATATGGTGGATCTGCAGGTGGCGGCAAGAGTTACGCTATGTTGGCAGATCCTTTGCGTTATATGGGACACCCTGAATTTAGTGGGTTGCTCTTGCGTCATACCACTGAGGAACTGCGAGAACTTATATTTAAAAGCCAAGAACTATATCCAAAGATATGGAAAGGCATTAAGTGGTCAGAGAGAAAGATGCAGTGGGTTGCTCCGTCAGGTGCAAGACTGTGGATGTCCTACCTAGATAGAGATGATGATGTGCTACGATATCAAGGTTTGGCATTTAGTTGGATAGGATTTGACGAACTTACACAGTGGGGAACACCATTTGCTTGGAACTATATGAGATCACGTTTACGATCTACATCACCTGATCTACCTGTGTATATGAGAGCTACAACGAACCCCGGAGGTAGGGGGCATCACTGGGTCAAGAAGATGTTTATAGACCCTGCACCATACAATAAGGCATTCAATGCAACAGATATCGAAAGTGGAGAAGAACTCAAGTATCCTGCAGGACACAGCAGAGCAGGACAGCCACTATTCAAACGTAGGTTTATACCTGCTAGACTTACAGATAACCCTTATCTCTCATCTCAAGGAGATTATGAAGCAATGCTTCTATCCCTTCCTGAACAGCAAAGAAGACAACTACTGGAAGGAGATTGGGATATTAAAGAAGGAGCAGCATTCACCGAGTTTGATCGCAAGCTACATGTGGTTGAGCCTTTCCATATACCTAGTAATTGGGTTAAGTTTCGGGCATGTGACTATGGGTATGGAAGTTATTCTGCCGTTGTCTGGTTTGCTGTTGCTCCGTCAGAACAGCTAATAGTATATAGAGAAATGTATGTATCAAAAGTGTTAGCAACAGATCTGGCTGACATGATATTAGATGCAGAAGCAGAGGACGGTAATATAAAATATGGAGTGTTAGATAGCTCACTCTGGCACAAACGTGGAGACACAGGACCTAGCCTAGCAGAGCAAATGATACTAAGAGGATGTAGGTTTAGACCATCAGATAGAAGTAGGGGAAGTAGAGTTGCAGGTAAAAATGAAATACATAGAAGATTACAGACGGATGAATTTACAGAAGAGCCACGCTTGGTTTTTTTTAGCACATGTACTAACATCATTTCGCAACTTCCTGCTATTCCGATAGACAAGAAGAATCCTGAAGATGTGGACACACAATCTGAAGATCACTTGTATGACGCACTAAGATATGGTATAATGTCAAGACCTAAGTTCAGTATATTTGACTATGATCCTGCAAGTCGGCAAACGAACTCAATGCCCATAGCAGACGCAACATTTGGATATTAATATGGCAGAAGATGACAACAGTGAAATAACAATGGATGATCAGGTTATATCTGTAGAAGATGTAGCATCTGATGAGCCTGACCCAACGCAAAGCACAAACATGATATCGTTTATTATGGATAGATATAAACGAGCAGATGACTACAGAGAGCAGGATGAGCAGAGATGGCTAAGAGCCTACAGAAACTACAGAGGTTTATATGGATCAGATGTACAGTTTACAGAAGCTGAGAAGTCACGAGTATTTATAAAGGTAACTAAAACTAAAACACTGGCAGCATACGGTCAGATAATAGATGTGTTGTTTGCTAATAATAAGTTTCCGTTGACTGTAGAGCCAACAGAATTACCAGAAGGTGTGGTGGCTGATGTAAGCTTTGATCCTGCAGAACCACCACAAGTTAGAAACGATGAAATGTCTAGCCCATATGGGTTCAAAGGAGATGGTAACGATTTACCTGCAGGTGCTACACGACAATCTTTGATGGATAATCTAGGTCCTCTTCAAGGTAAGTTTGATGATATAGATAATTTAAAAGAAGGTGTGGGCAAGACACCTACTTCTGTTACGTTTAGTCCTGCTATGGTAGCAGCTAAAACTATGCAGAAAAAAATACATGATCAGCTAGAAGAGTCTAATGCTAATAAACATCTAAGAAGCACAGCTTTTGAGATGGCTTTGTTTGGTACAGGTGTTATGAAAGGACCTTTCGCTGTAGATAAAGAATATCCAAACTGGGATGAAGAGGGTGAGTATTCACCTGTATTTAAAACAGTGCCACAAGTTTCACATGTGTCAGTCTGGAACTTCTTTCCTGACCCTGATGCAAACAATATGGATGAAGCACAATATGTTATAGAAAGACACAAGCTATCACGTACCCAGTTACGTGCATTGAAGAAACGTCCACACTTTAGAGAGCAGGTTATTGAAACAGCAATAGCACTAGGTGAAAACTATAATAAAGAATATTGGGAAGATGATCTATCCGATTATGCACCTGAACATGCTATAGATAGATATGAAGTATTAGAGTATTGGGGTACTGTAGATATTGACATGCTAGTTACAGAGCAGGTAGAGATACCACCTGAACTACAAGACTATGATGAAGTACAGTGTAATGTATGGATATGCAACGGACAAGTATTAAGAATGGTGCTTAATCCATTCAAACCTGCAAACATACCTTACATGGCAGCACCCTATGAGCTTAACCCATACAGCTTCTTTGGTGTAGGTATTGCAGAGAATATGGATGATACACAGACATTGATGAATGGTTTTATGCGTATGGCTGTGGACAATGCTGTAATGTCAGGTAATTTGTTGATAGAGATAGATGAAACCAATCTAGTTCCCGGACAAGACCTGAGTGTATATCCCGGAAAAATATTCAGAAGACAAGGTGGGGCACCCGGACAAGCCATCTTTGGTACAAAGTTTCCAAACGTAGCAGGTGAGAACATGCAACTGTTTGATAAAGCACGAGTGCTTGCCGATGAAAGCACAGGGTTACCAAGCTTCTCACACGGACAAACTGGTGTGATGGGAGTAGGACGAACAGCATCAGGTATATCTATGTTAATGAATGCTGCTAGTGGTGGTATTAAGAATGTTATAAAGAATGTAGATGACTATCTTCTTAGACCATTAGGAGAGGGACTGTTTAGATTTAACATGCAGTTCAACTACGACAAAGCTACTAAGGGTGATCTAGAAGTAAAAGCTCGTGGTACAGAAAGCTTGATGGCAAACGAAGTGCGTAGTCAAAGACTCATGCAGTTTATGCAGGTAGCATCTAGTCCTGCACTTGCACCCTTTGCAAAGTTTCAGTATGTAATACGAGAGATAGCTAAGTCATTAGATTTAGATCCCGACAAAGTAACTAACAACATGGATGAAGCCACACTACAGGCAGAGATCATGAAAAAATTTCAGCAACCTCCTCAAGCACCCACACCTCCTGCAGGGGCAGATCCAAAAGACCCAACAGGAGCAGGTGGTGCAACAATAGGCACAGGTCAAGTGCCTATGCCACAGGAACAAGGATTCTCAGGAAATGAACAACAACAACAACCAAAACAACCCACAGGTCAGCCTGTACAGCAAGCTCAAGCCACTGGTCAACAACAAGGACCACTGGGACAGCTTCAGTGATTATATAGGGTTCTTGATAGCACAGAACCACGCTATCATGGAGCAGACAAACGACTTAGTCACACTCCATAGATCACAAGGTGCTATCGCTATGCTAAGACGATTACGACAACTAAGGGATCATGTAAACTCCAATGGGTCTACTAAGTAAAGCTGTAAAACAGGGATTAATAAACAATCCCCAAGTCATTACTAAGAAACAGGATGAAGTTGCTAAAGAAGCAAAGGATAGGGCTGACTTAAATGCAAACGATCCTAACACAAATCCTGATGTGTATGATGAGCAGATGGCAGATCCTAATGTATCTAGCATCATAGTGCCTGAAGATCCTACTCCTGTTCTTGGAAGTATGTATGGAGACTTAGTAAATACATTTGAATCCATGCCCTTTTACGGAAAAGAAACAATATCAGGAGCAAACTTTATAGAGCAGTTAAATTATTATGTAAAAAATATCCAAGGCAGAAATATGCCCTTGTATAAATTTATGGAAAAGCGAGGAGCTTTTAAAAAATTTAGAGACAATCCTAAAAAACAATTTACAAGAAAAGAGATATTAGATTCTTTAAAAGACTTTTCTTCTTTTGAATTTAGAATAAGAACAGACAAAGATACATTATACAGAGAGTCACAAAGACTGCCTATTGATGAGAGTGCAGGAGATTATAAGAAAATAGGTTATGCTGAAGTAACTTTACATGCTCCCATAGACAATACCGTACCCTCAATACAAAAATTTGCAGACAAACACTTCAAGGGAAATACTATAGGACACGCTAGATCTTCTTTTGTGTATAACGATAAAACTAAAGAGTCTGCTGTTATGCCTGAAGAGGTACAAGGAGATCTTTTTCAAAATATTGGAAAAAAAGTAGATGTTACAAGAGATAGATTAACTAACATACCTACATATGATAATTTTCAAGAAACAACTTTGGTTGGTAATCAAACAATGAGTTTAGTAGGTATTAGATCAGATAGCAGAATAACTAGATCTGAATCTCCCAGTTGGTTTACTACTTCATTTATAGCACCTACTCGATCTTATAACAGCCTAAAAGAAAATTTAAGGCTTGAATACTTTCTTATGGAAAATAATGCAACACTACTTAATAGGATCAAAGAAGGTAGAGTCGGACTTATTGAGGAAGTTCCTAATGCTATAGGAAGAGATAAAGGCATAATGAACATTGGCTCTCCAGATGCAACAAGCAGAATGGATGACAACAAAAGTAGATTTATATCACAATTATTTGCTAAAGGTTTTTCACCAAGACAAATTAGAGAAAGGTTAGAAAAATATTTTTCTAAATCTAGTTCTGAACTAAAAGGTGAAAGTTTAACTGAAAGACAGATACAATCATTTTTAAAAAGAGAAAAACAAAATAAAGTAGATCATTATAATGAAGTATTTCGCAAAAATTTTATAGGTATTGGAGAGGAAGCTCAAGATATTAGTGGTGGCACTATAACTGCATTTAGTGAGTTACCTAGATTAGGTGCATTAATAGATAAATTAGAAAAAAATTATGCAACAGGTTCGGCTGAAAGACAACCTTTTTTTACATTGCGATATATGCAAAGTTCTCTTTATGAAACTCTAAGAAATTTAGAACTTGGAGAATCATTTGACGATATAAAGGATTTTTCTCAATTTAAAAGTTACGAAAAACTAAGAAAGTTAAATGCACAAAAATTAAAAGATATTCAGAATACTATGCCTAGAACAATGGTATCTGGTTATGACTATAGAAATCCTAGTGCAATACCTGTATTTATGCAACGCTTTGCTGCTCATGGTTTTAACATGACAGAGAGAACAGAGATGATTAATAATATTCTTTCTGAATATAACTCAAATTATTTTAGAGGTGCAAATATAAGAAAGGCACATCAACAAGGACAAGTAACTGATGGTGAGAGAGATAGATTTTTAACTGATGGTTCTACTAATTATGCAGGGCAAATAAAATATCCTGATGGCTCTACTAAAACCTATATGAATGCTAACGAAAGATTTTTAAGATATTTTGATCAAATAAATGAAGATAGACAAATAGGAGCTTCTACTTGGTCTGACCACCATCCTGAATATCAAGATCATTTAATTCAAGAAGAGTTTAAGTTACCTGATTTTGAAGATGCATATCCAGATATATCACAACCTTTGCCTTATAATTTTGAAGATACTAAAAAGAGAATGAAAAAAATTGTTGATGATTTAAATGAACAATCCAAAGCTATAAATGAAGCCAGACAAGAGTTTAGCAAAAATTATATGAGAGCATTTGAAGAGGATAATTTACATAATATACCAGTAGATCCTTTTGGAGATGTAGGTCCTTTTCCTTATACCCGACTCACAAACGTTACTATGTGGAGAAATACTAAAGATAAAGCAGTAGTAGGAAAAGACGCAGGTGACTATGGACGTTACTATGATGATACAATTAGTCCTGCACAAAAAGAAGTTATATCTACTGACTATGAACAAAATTTTATAGATAATCAAAATGCTGTTACACAGGAACGAGATGCTTACGATAGAAAACAAGATGAAATTACAGATTTAGAAAATGATCCACGATTGAATGACCCATCTGGTGATGATGGCGTTGGTGACCAACTAGAAGTGTTATATGATGAGTTAGGAGTTATAGAACTAGATATAGAAAAGACAGAACAAAAAATGTTAAGAGAATTAACAGCAAAAAATATTGGCAATTTTGCTACACTCTTTGACCCATTTGAACATGTGTTTGATCCGAAACAAATAAATGAACTAAAGTTAATTGACTTTGATGAAATAGTAGATGACTATGGAGCAGAAAAAGATCCTAGATTTGGTGCAAGCTTTGTTGCTCATGTAATGCGTGAAGTTACAAAACAAGATTACTTAAATGGTTTAAATGATTTTGGTTACACTGTGTTTAGTGAGCTAGATATGAATAGATTAAAAAATACTCTTAGTAGTAATGAAGCAAGAAAAACTTCTATGGAAGCATATCAAAGATTAGAGGATTTGTCATACAACCCATTAAAGAAAGATGACTATATTACAAAAGGTTTAAACAGGGTTGTAGAAAGAGATGACTTACCTATAGCAGATAAGTTAGACTTTTTGTACAAAATGGTTATTGGGCAAATGATGCTTGCTAAAAAATTGAAAACAAACAAAGTAATCATACCAAATGCTTCTGAGTTAATTAATTTAAGAGAACAGCCTACTCCCGAACAAATGGTAAAATTAGGAAGGTTTCAGGCTAATAGCAGAGAGTTTAAAAAGTATGAACAAAAATATAATGAACCAAGCTATACAAGAGCAGATGGTTCAAAGTACAGTATGAGAGAAAAAAGAAAAGGCAAAGATGATCTCTATAATAAATCAAGAGTGTTAATGATGGATCTATTAAAGAAAAGATTTGGGGACGATGTAAAGATATATGAGATAAAACAAACTTATAGCAATCCCCCTAGAGAAGTACCTGCAACAGTCATAGAGTTTAACTTTGACTTTGATCCTGAAAAACAAATGATAAAGATGAGAGAGGGTGGGCTTGTACAGATAGACAATATGCGAGAGTCAATGAATTTGTTTACAGATCCAAAAGCATTTGGTGATGATGAGTATAGACAAGATGCTATACGAGAAGCTTTGGAAGCAGGTGTAATATCATTTAACTTTAACAAAGGGGGAGTACCTGATCCTGCACCTAAACCACCAATGATAGATTATGTAACACAACAAGATTATAAAGAAAGAGCAGGAGAACTTTTTGACAAAGATGATTTATATAGAAAGTATCCCAGTTCTTTTTATGCATATAGAAAACAGACATTTGACTTTCCAAATTCTGTAGAGCAATCTAAGTTTGAAAAGGCTAGTCCAATGTTAGGTAGCTTAGAGTTTGAAGCTGATGTTATTCCGAAGTTTAGAACTACAGCTTTAGGTAAGCTAGGATTCTATAGTGCAAGTGATGGCACAGGGATGCCTGATCCAAAGGTAGAGAAAGCAGACGAAGCTTTAGAAAGATCGCAAGGATCGTTCCGTCCATCAGACATGACTATAACATTAACAAATGATCCTGAAGAGGGAAAGAGGATACGAGCATTAAGAAGAATAGCATCAGAAAAAGATCCACTAAGAATACCACCATCCTCACTTCCTCATCCTGAGTTAGAAAGAATGTACACTTTAAATGCAGAAAATCCTACACCTGAACATGAAGCTATTCATAGAGCTATATTAATATTACAAAACTATTATGAAAATGATAGAGACTATGTTGTAAAGAAGTATGGTGAAAGGACAGGCGAAGTTTTATTTGATTTATTAAATCCTTCTAGAGAAAACAATTATTTTCAACTATCTAATGAAGTATTAACTGAACAAAATGATGCCATAAGATCAGGTGCTAAGTTTGATTCTGAAACGTACTTACAAAGAACACTTGCTGAGAGAGATGCAGATTTAAGAAATTATAAAGCAAGATATGGAGATATGTTTAATGAAGAAGATTCATTAGAAAATAATGTAAATCGTATTGTTAGAGCAGGAGGAGAAGCTCCTAGACATATATTAAATAGAATAACAAACGTGCCTAGAGAAGAACACGCACAGCTTGCATTAAATATATTTAACATAATAACAGATGAGTTACCTAACTTAGAAGAGTTAGCTAAAGAAAGATTGTATGACAGAAATCCTAGAGGTGGACCTACCTTTGATGCAAGAGGAATAGCAAAGGGAAGTTTAGACGAAGGGTTTTATGATAAGTTAAAAGTAGATAGATCATCTGGAGAGGGGACAAAAAACTTTCTGCAGAGACAACTACAAAAATTTAGAGATCGAAGAAATTTGAAATCTAATATTAGAGCAAGTGAATCAATGGACTTAGGTGGAAGGTTTTAATTATGGAACAGCAACAGATGGAATTATTTGAAGATGGTGGACTACGTGATCAGGGTGGTGGTAAAGATCCTGTATCAGGTAACGATGTGCCTGTTGGCTCACTAGAAAAAGAAGTACGAGATGATATACCTGCGATGTTAAGCGAAGGAGAGTTTATCTTTCCTGCTGACGTAGTACGTTATTGGGGATTAGATCTGTTAATGCAGATGCGTCAAGAAGCAAAGCAGGGACTGAAGAAGATGGAAGATATGGGACAGATGGGTAACAGCGAAGAAGCTACACTTCCTGATGACATGCCGTTTAACATGGATGATATAGAAACAGGGGATGAACCTGCGTTTAAGTTTAACGTTGGTGGTCTGGCAGCTGATCCACGATTTGCAACACAGAATGTAAACGTTCCTACATACACAGAAGAAGATAAGAAGAACATGGAAACGGCTGTGCTAAGTGGTATATTTGGTGACATAACCATGAAGCGATATGTCAATGCAGATGGTAAAGTTATATACATACCGTTTATTGGAGACAAACCACAAGCACCTATTCCTGAAGGATATAGCTTAGATGAGTCACCAGTTGTTTCATCCCCATCTACAGCACGAGCTACCACAGATAGTGGAGGTGGTGGTAGCACATACGACCCTGCTCTCACCCCTCTTGACAGGGCATTGCAACAACCAGACATGCCGAAGGTAAAATCTATTGACATAAATAAAATGTCCCCTGAAGAGCTAGTGGCATATTATGAATCGTTTACTAGCCCGATGGCTAGGTTTGCATCCTATGGTGCAGGACTATTGTTTGGTCCTCTTGTAGGTGCAGGATTAGCTTTAGCTCAACAATGGAGCATTAGAAACGGACCTAATAGTTTTGTGAACACAGAGAAAAGACTTGCAGAGTTAATATCTACAGGTAAGTTAAAAGATGCAGGACTAATGAAAAGAATAACAGACGCTAGAAAACGTGCTAAAGAAAATGGTGTAGGACCTGTAAGTTTATTATCCAAGATAGGTGAAAAATTAGGCTTGTCAAAAGGACCAAATACTGATATACTTACACAAGATTTAAGTAATGCTATTAAGAATGGTGTATTACCTAAAAACGCAAAAGAAATCTTAAATCAGAAAGATGCTATCACAGAAGCTTATAAGGATATAGATCCAGAAACTAAGAAGCTCATTGATCAGTATACTGGTGGCAGAGGTATACCTGCTGATCCTGACGCTGACTATTTAGAAGCGAGTGGTGCAGCAACTGCTACATTTCCTGCTGCAACCACTGCAACTAACTATAATTATGGAGAATTAACTGGAAGTCCTTTTGATGATACTGCACAACCTGTACAACCTGCTACAGTTGACTCTGATGCAGATTATTTAAGAGAGAGTGGGGCAGCGACTGCTACATTTCCTGAAAGGGCAAAGGTAGAACAAGCTAGACCTGTTTTTGATGCTAGTGTATTAGGTACACCTGTAACCCCAGATCAATTTGTTCCTGACTACGGTTTTGACGATAAAGCTCAAGAGCAAGCTAGAGAAGAACGAATGAGAGATAGAAGATCTCCTATAACAAAATTTCTTACACCTATAGAAGAGGTAGAAACAAAATCTGGTGTGGAGCAAGATAGAAGAATAAAACAAAAACCTGCCTACACAGCAGGGGATGATCCTAGTGCAACTTATGATATTCTTCAGGATGACGATAGAGAAGAAACAGGAACATATGATCCATCATTTGATCCTCAAAGCACCAGTTATCAACCTCCAACTCCTAGTTATGCACAGCCATCGCTTGACACACAACAACAAGCAGATGCTTTTACACAAAGTAAACTATCATCTTTTGATGCATCTCAGCCTGAAAAGTTTTATGGTGGATTCTATGTAGGTGGTGTACCCACTAAACCTATGAAGCCACAGAGACTAAAGAAAGGTGGTTTAGCTAAACCTAAAGTTAAACCAAAAAGAATGAAGAAGGGTGGACTAGCTTCTAAAAAATAAGTTCACAATATGTTGGCTACCTAACTCCCCACTAACATGGCATACAGTTAGCCCTAACGAAAGGTAAGTAAAATGGCAGAAGCAAAAGTAATGGTGGAAGAGACAACACCAAAAAAAGTAATGTCTCTAGCATCTCGTAAATATTCACGAGAAGATAAAATAAAAAAAGACGAAGAGGAATTAAATCAACTAATCGCAGAGCAAAAAGGTGAAGTGACAGAAGAGGTACAAGCAGAAGCTGAACCTACATCTGCAGAGGAGAGAACTTTTAAGAAACGCTATGGTGATCTTAGAAGACACTCACAACAAAAGGAAGCTGATCTGCAGGAGCAGATAAACAGTTTAAAAACACAGCTTGATGAAGTTACTAAAAAAGAAATCAGGCTACCAAAGTCAGACGAGGACTTAGAAGCATGGGCAACTAAACATCCCGATGTAGCAGCAATAGTTGAAACTATAGCTATCAAGAAATCTAAGGAGCAATCTAAAGATCTTGAAGACAGGATTAAAAAAATAAACGAAATGCAAGAGTCTGCTACTAAGGAGAAAGCAGAGGTAGAATTACTGAAACTACATCCTGACTTTGTAGAGATACGTGAAGATGATGAGTTTCATAACTGGGCTGAAGATCAACCTAAGTGGGTACAGCAAGCTCTTTATGAAAATGATGATGATGCAAAGTCTGCAGCTCGTGCTATAGACTTATATAAAGCTGATAAGGGTATTACTAAAAAGAAAGCAAGCACATCAAAGGATGCTGCATTTGCTACAAATACCAAAGCATCACGATCTAAACCTCAGACAAATGATCAGTCATCGTATCTGAGGGAATCACAAGTACAAAAGATGTCAGCACAGGAGTACGAGAAACGACAAGAGGAGATTATGGAAGCAATACAGACAGGTAAGTTTGTATACGATGTTTCTGGATCTGCACGATAAAAAAGTTGACATTTAAAAATTTATACATATAACTATGTATAATACGTAAATACATACACATAGCCCCTTTATGGACACCTAAAGTATGTATTTTTATCACAAAAGACAATGCGATGAGACTTACCTAGTTTGTCTAGCCCAGTGTGTACAACTGCACCTAGAATTAAATTAGCCCCGAATCAGAATTGTAATTTGTATCTGTGACCTTGAAAAGTAAGGAGGAACGACTATGGCTTTTCAAACTGCTGCAGGGCATACCAGTTTACCTAATGGTAACTTTAGTCCTGTCATATATTCCAAACAGGTACAGCTTGCTTTCCGTAAGTCATCTGTTGTGGAAGGGATCACAAACTCTGATTATTTTGGTGAGATTAGTCAGATGGGTGATACCGTTAAAATTATCAAAGAGCCAGAGATTACTGTAAAAGAGTATGCTCGTGGCACACAAATCACACCTCAGGACTTGGACGATGAGGATTTCTCTCTAGTTGTTGACAAAGCAAACTACTTTGCATTTAAAGTTGATGACATTGAGGAAGCCCATTCACATGTCAACTTCCAATCTCTAGCTTCCGATAGAGCTGCATATAGACTTTCAGATCAGTATGATCAGGAAGTTTTAGGCTACCTATCAGGTTTCAAGCAGTCTGCTTTGAACACTGTAGCAGGAACAGCTAACACTACCGTCAACGGTACAAAAGCTGTGTCAACTGCAGGATCAAACGAACTACTTGCTTCTATGCTAGTGGACGCTGCCGACTTTAACGGTGGTTCAGCAAACAACTCTATTGTTGTTCAGCCAAGAGGTATGGGTGACGGTGTTAATACCACTGCTGCACATGCTACACCTCTAGCTGTCATCAACAGAATGTCAAGAAAGCTTGACCAACAGTTTGTTGATAAAGAGGGAAGATGGCTTGTAATCGACCCAGTTTTTGCTGAATTGCTAAAAGACGAAGATTCCAGAATTATGAATGGTGACTTTGTTTCTTCAAAGGACGAACTCAAAAATGGAATGATCTTTGGCAACTTGCATGGCTTTAAAGTGTACATGTCTAACAACCTACCTGCGAAGGGTAATGGTCCTACAGGAGCAACTGCTACTGGATCATCACACTACGGAGTGCTTGTTGCAGGACATAGTTCAGCAGTAGCCACTGCAGAGCAAATCAACAAAACAGAGACATATCGTGACCCTGACAGCTTTGCTGACATCGTCAGAGGTATGCATCTCTATGGACGTAAAATATTACGACCTGAAGCACTTACTCGTGCTTTTTATGTATCTAAATTCTAAGGAGTATTGAACTATGGCTACTTTTGACATGACCTCAAAAGACACTGCAGGAGTTAGTTCAGACTCTATAGCAGTGAATCAGGCTTCAAGAGCAGGTACATCCATGCGAATGGTAGAAGCTATTTTGGATATTTCTAAAATAACTAACTACTCATGCACCGATGGGGATATCTTTCAGCTTCTTGAAATACCTGCAGGTACATTTGTTCTTTTTGCAGGAGCAGAAGTTCTAACTGCCTTTGATGGTACATCACCAACTGTGGACATCGACTTTGCCGCAGGTGATGACATCATTGATGGTGGTGATGTATCTTCTGCAGGTTTCCTAGCAGAGGGTTCTAATGGACAGGCTAACGATGTTGTAACAGGGGCTGCATCAACATTTACACAACATGTCACAACTACTGACACTATTGATGTGAAATTGATTGCAGGTTCTGCTGATGTTACAGCAGGTAAGCTAAGACTATATGCATGTATCATTGACACCAATGGTGAGCATAAGCAATTAGCTGATGAAGTTGACAGGGATCAACTCGCCTAAATTATAATCTAGGGGGCAGGTGAAAGCTTGCCCTCTATTTTAATACAAAGGAATACTAATGGCAGATACAGTCACATCACAAACAATTTTAAATACACCTTACAGATTAGTTATGAAGTTCACCAACGTAAGTGACGGCACAGGAGAAAGTGCTGTTAATAAAGTGGATGTAAGCACATTTACTGCAGGTGAAAAAGCAGCAACATGCACAGGTGTAACGATAGATAGAATACATTTTGTAAATGACGGAATGAAAGTACAAATACTTTGGGATGCTTCATCAAATGTAGAAGCATACAAACTATTAGATACTGAGGGATATTATGACTTCTCACATTTTGGTGGATTACAGAACAATGCAGGTTCAGGCAAAACAGGTGATATATTATTTACAACTGTTGGACATGCTAACACAGAAACATATAACATCATACTAGATATGACAAAACAATCCTAAGAGGATAAAATGTCAGGAACATATCTAACACTAACAAACAATACGCTTGCAAGATTAAATGAAGTACAGTTAACTTCTACAACATTTACTTCTGCTAGAGGTATACAGGTGCAAGCAAAAAATGCTGTTAATGAATCCATACGTTACATAAACCAGAAAGAATTTAGTTATCCGTTTAATCATGCAACAGAAACTAAAACTCTTACAGCAGGTACAGTTAGATATAGTTTGCCCACCTCAACAAAACATGTTGACTACAATACGTTTAGATTAGTTAAAGATGAAGATCTAGGCAACAGTGGTGGTAAGTTAGGCATACTACAATATAATGATTATATAAATAATTATATAACTCAAGAAGATGAGATTGTTACGACAACATTAGACGGTTCACTAACTGACTCAGCAACTACAATAACTGTAGCTAGTACCACAGGATTTGATAGTGCAGGTACATTACATATAGGTAATGAACAGATTACATATACAGGCACTGCATCTACAACCTTTACAGGTGCTACACGAGGAGCAGGTGGTACAACAGCTTCAGCCCATTCTGACGCAACACAAGTTGCACAATTTGAAGAAGGAGGAGTTCCTAGATATGTGGTTAGATCTCCAGACAACGGTTATCTTTTATACCCTTTTCCTACTAAGTCTTATTCTGTAAAATTTGACTACTACACTTTCCCAACAGACCTATCAGCACAAGATGACACAACAAGTATTCCTGCACGTTTTGATGCAGTGATAGTAGATGGAGCTACAGCTTTTGTGTATCAGTACAGAGGTGAAACAGCACAGTATCAACTAAACTTTGCAAGATTTGAACAGGGTATTAAAAATATGCAAACACTATTGGTAAATAAATTTGAGTATGTACGTTCAACATTTATACCAAGAACACCAACAAACGTATTGGACTTAAACCCAAGAGTATTATAGTATGCCCGATTTATCGCAGACAGCACCTGCTACATTTCCGTTAATGGGTGGGTTAGTTTTAAACAAGTCTACATTTGCTATGCAACCCGGAGAAGCACTTGAGCTTGTAAACTTTGAGCCAGACATCAACGGTGGCTACAGAAGAATAAATGGATTTGTAAAATATAATACAAACGTAGTACCACAAACAAGTGCATCAACAGAAGAAGTATTACTGTCCTGTATATTTAATGATAAAATAGTTGCAGCAAGAGGTGAGAAGATATTTACTGCGTCAGCAGGAAGTGGATCTTGGACAGAGAGAGATACAGGTAGAACAAGTGCAGGTGTCTATACCTTTGAAAGATTTAACTTTGATGGTAACGACAAGCTAATAGTTGCAGATGGAAACAATGCACCGACAGTATTTAATACTTCATTTGCAGCCACAGATGTTACATCAGCAGGTGGTGGAGAAGTTAGCACTGCTGTAACAGGTGCAAAGTTTGTAGTAGCATTTAAAGATCACATGTTTTATGGTGGCATGGCTAGTAACAAACAAGAGGTTGTGTTTAGTGTACCGTTTGATGAAGACAACTTTGCAACAGGTAGTGGAGCAGGTAGTTTCAAAGTAGACGATACAATAACAGGTCTAAAAGTTTTTCGTGAAGATTTGTTTATATTCTGTGAAGATAGAATATTTAAACTAACAGGAACATCCTCTAGTAACTTTGCTGTAGCACCTGTAACCAGAAACATCGGATGTGTAAACGGACAGACTATACAGGAATTTGCAGGTGACTTAATATTCCTAGCACCAGACGGATTAAGAACTGTTGCAGGTACAGCAAGAATTGGTGACGTTGAACTTGGTACTATAAGCACTCCTGTGCAGTCTGTGTTTAACGATAATATTGCAAACGCTAGTGGATTTAGATCACTTGTAATACCAAACAAAACACAGTACAGAGTGTTTTTTACAAAGTCTGGTATAGCTCAAGCCATAACAGAAGGTGTAATAACATCTCTAAGAGGGCAAACATTTGAGTTTGCTGAATTAAAAGGAATACGACCAACATCTACAGATACAGTAACTACAGCAACAGAAACAATAGTTATACATGGAGGTGAAGGTGGTTACGTTTATAGACAAGAATCTGGTAATGACTTTGATGGATCTGCAATAGGTGGTAAGTATAGAAGTCCAGATTTAAGTTTTGGTGACGCAGGAATACGTAAACACATGCATCGTGTTCTTGTTAGTTACAAACCTGAAGCTGCAATAAGTGCAGATATGTTTTTAAGATATGACTATGAAGACCCTAGTAGTCCTAGACCTGCAGCTTACTCTTTATCAGCAAGTGATATTGTGGCTGTATATGGTTCAGGTGTTTATGGCACAGCAACATACGGTGGACAGTCAGAGCCTTTGCTAAGACAATCAGTAGAAGGATCAGGGTTTACAGTAGCACTCAGAGTGGATGACAATGGTACGACAGCACCATACGCTTTGAGAGGATTTCAGATGGAATATCAAACAGGAGCTAGAAGATAAATGGGAGCAACATACACAAGACAGTCTACGTACAGTGACGGTGATGTTATTACGGCTGCCCATACTAATGACGAGTTTAATCAGTTATTAGCAGCCTTTCAAGCAAGCACTGGACATACACATGATGGTACTGCTAATGAAGGTGGTGCTATTACTAAAATGCTTGGCACATCTCTTACACTTGGAGATGGCACTGCAAGCACAGATATTACAGTAACCTTTGATGGTGAATCAAATGATGGTGTACTCAAGTGGATGGAAGATGAAGACTACTTTGAGTTCTCTGATGATATACTTGTAGCGTCCACAGAAAAGCTACAGTTCCGTGATACAGCTTTATATATAAATTCTAGTACAGATGGACAGCTTGACATTGTAGCTGATACAGAGATACAGCTTGCTGCCACCACTGTAGATTTAAATGGTAACTTAGATGTATCAGGTTCACTTACAATAGGTGGTGCTACTTTAACTTCAACAGCTACTGAGCTAAACTTATTAGATGGTGTGTCTGGTTTAGTACAGGCTGACTTTACAAAATTAGCTGCAGTAGATTCAACTTCTACAGAACTAAATTTAGTTGATGGCTCAAGTGCAGGAACTATAGTAAACAGCAAAGCAGTTATATACGGTTCAGGTGGTCAAGTTAATGCTACAAGTTTACAGATTGCAGGGACAGATTTAACAGCAACTGCAGCAGAGTTTAATCTATTAGATGGTGGCTCAACTATAGGAACAACAGCAGTTTCAGATGGACATGGTATCTTGATGAATCATGGTGGCACTATGGGTCAAACCACTGTGCAAACTTTAGCTGCCTACCTTGACGATGAAATAACAGCAATGCCTAACCTTGTGTCTACAGGTGCATTAAACAGTGGGTCTATAACAAGTGGCTTTGGCACAATAGACACAGGCTCTTCTACAATAACAACTACAGGACTTATTACAGGTGGCTCACTAGATATTGATGACGTTGTTATAAATGGAACAACTATTGGTCACACAGATGACACAGATCTAATAACACTAGCAGATGGTGTTGTAACAATAGCAGGTGACTTAACAATTAGTGGTGATGACCTGACTATGGGTACAAACACTAGTGGTCACATCATGGTTGCTGACGGAGCTAACTTCAACCCTGTAGCTGTATCAGGTGACGTAACCATAGCATCAAACGGTGCAGTAACAATAGCTAACGGTGCTGTTGAAACTGCCATGATAAACGCAAACATTATTACAGGACAAACTGCTGAAACATCTCTTGACACATCTAATGATGTCATATTGATACATGACGCTGATGCAGGGTCACTAAAGAAAACAACACTTGCATCTATATCCTCTGCTCTTGGTGGTATCACAGACGTTGTGGCAGATACATCTCCACAGCTAGGTGGCAACCTTGACACCAACAGTCACAATATACTTATAGATGATGCACACTTTATTGCAGATGAAAACGGTAATGAGCAGATAATCTTTCAGACCACAGCATCTGCTGTCAATCAGATTGATGTAACAAATGCTGCCACAGGTAACGCACCTGAAATATCTGCAACAGGTGGTGATACAAATATTAGCTTGAAGCTGACACCAAAGGGAAGTGGTCAGGTTTTACTAGATGGTAATGTCGGTGTTGAGTCAGGTGTTATTGATTTAAAGAACTCAGGCTCACGTTCTAAGATTAACTTCTACTGTGAGTCAGGCAATGCTCACGCACAGACACTACAGGCTGCACCACACTCAGAGAGTGCATCTAACACACTAACACTACCAAGCACAGGTGGTGACGTTGACCTAGTATCAACAGCGTCTACTGCTACACTTACAAACAAATCAATAGACTCTGACAACAACACTATTACAAATATTGTAAACGCAGACATCAAGTCTAGTGCAGCCATAGCAGATACTAAACTTGCTACCATAAGCACAGCAGGTAAAGTGGCTCTCAGTGCATTAGAGATTGACGGTGGCACAGATATAGGTGCTAACCTAGCTGATGCTGACTTACTAATTGTTGATGACGGTGCAGGTGGTACAAACAGAAAAGCTGCTATGTCAAGAGTGGCAACTTATATCGAAGGTGGTATAAGTGGTGACATAACCATCTCTAGTGGAACGGCTGCAATAGGCAGTGGTGTTATAGTAAATGCTGATGTAAACGCTTCTGCAGCACTAGAGT
>Ga0209348_1000332_pt1 | contig 25996 bp, 31 predicted proteins | sample ETNvirenome_2_30_FD_184065 | JGI IMG/M metagenome (GOLD analysis project Ga0209348, IMG submission 184065) | Marine viral communities from the Pacific Ocean - ETNP_2_30 (SPAdes) (version 2) | ecosystem: Environmental > Aquatic > Marine > Oceanic | place: Pacific Ocean | collected 2013-06-22
TCAATTACAAAATTTTGTAATGGTGCAATTTATTGGGGGTGATGAATCATACTTACAAACAGATTTTATCGGATCAAGATCTCTTAATAAAAAACAATCACAAGAAATAATAAACATTTTAAACTTTGATTTAAAATTAAATGTCCTTAATGTTTTTTCTTTGAAAGATTTTTTTGAAAATACTTGTAAAATAGATATTAATTTAAACTATATCAATTATGCTTATCTTATAAAACACGCTAAAGGGTTTATTGGAATTGATAGTTCACTTAATCACATGTCCTCAAACAAGTTTTGTCAAACTGAAGGAGTGGTTCTTTGGAACGATGATAATGTAAAAGAAAGATTTTGTTATGATAAAAACATAAATCTCACGACAAATACACCAAAAATAATGAGATTTGATGTAAACACAGTTATTGATAATTTTAAAAAAGTAATAAATAAAAAGCAGTAGTGTTAAAATTAAATAAACACATAGATTTTTACTCACAGTATAAAGGTATAATCCCAGATCCACAGCCTGCTATTTCAAATGTTCCAAGTGCTTACAAGAAAATGAAAGTTTTTCAAAGTGAAAGTTTTTTTTCAAAAACGGTAAAAAAATGTATTCCTTTTTTAGATGCTCTTACTTGTGGGTATATTATACCTTTTCCAATGGATCAGGTTTACAGGTATGATAAAGAAAATACTAGAGCTATTTTTGAAACAAACCCACACTTACCGTCTGATTTTAGAGAAAGCCTAGGAGTAAGTTTTCATGAAAATTTTGAAGTTTCAGAAGATTTAAGGCACAACAAAAGAACAGTTGAGGCCATATTTAAATTCATTAATCCTTGGGTTATAAAAACTCCACCAGGCTATAGTTGTATTTTCACACAACCCTTTAACAGAAATTTACCTTTTAAAATTATTGATGGAGTTGTAGATACTGACACATATACACAGAATATTCATTTTCCTTTTTACTGGACAAATCCACATACAGAAAGAGTTATATTAGAAAGTGGGTCACCCATGGTTCTTGTAATTCCTTTTAAAAGAGATAGTTGGAGAATGAGATCTCATCTTGAAACACCAAAAGATATGGATGAGAAAAATAAAAAAAGAATAATATTTAATTTAAAAATTGTAGACATGTACAAAAAAAGTTCTTGGAAAAAAAAGAGTTTTCGATAATGAAAAAAACAATACCCTTACTCACATTTGGTTTTATAGATTGGATAGAAGAGCAGGACACTAAAGAAAAAATTATTATTGAATTTGGCTCAGGCGACTCTACAATATATTTCAGTAATAAATTTAAAAAGGTTATTACTTATGAAGATGAGGTTGAATGGATAAACTTGATAAAATCTAAAGGTATAGACAACGTTGTTGTAAATTACCTAGACTATAATTTTTATAAAAAAGAACCTAATTATTTCACGGAAGCTGATTTTATTTTAATTGACAATAATCCTCGTAACAAAAATTTAAGACTTTATGTGGCACAAAATTTAATAGAAAAAATCAACTATCAAAATATTTTAATTTTAGATAATAGTAATTGGAACTCCGATTGTTATTTTTATTTAAGAACAAAGTACAAATCTTTCAAAGATTTTATAGGTTTGAATTATAAATCAGAAACCACAGTAACAAGTGTTTTCTATGATAGGGCGCAATAGTTTTGAGAATTTCTTTAATACAATCTTCTCATAATGCAATAGGGAGTGTTTATATACTTCATGATTATTTGTATAATAAAAACTATTTAAATAGACTAAAAGAATTAGTTAATAAAGCTATCGAAGAGGAGCCCATTGATAAATTAGTTAATGTTCACGCTAAAACAACAAACTGGGATAAACTATTAAAAGTTGAAGAAATGAAAAATTTTCATACTAGGATTTTAGATACCCTAATAAATATTTATACTCTTCGAACTCCTACACCTAACACTCACTTAAAATATTTTTTAAATTCCTCTTGGGGCATGAAACACAAAAAAGGCGACTATACAATAGAGCATCACCACGCTCCTGTTGCTTGGTCAGGTGCATTTTATTTTGAGGTTCCTAGCGATACCTTTATGACTTTCCCTGATTTTAATCAATCTTTACAAATAAAAGAGAACATGTTAATTTTTTTTCCAGGTATAACAAAACACAGTGTTTCAACACATACGAGCGATAAAGAAAGAATTTCTATGGCATTTAATATTGATTGGCATAATTAGAATATACGAGGAGAGAAATAATGATTAAACCAGAAGAATTAAAAGATAAAAATATTAAACTATTTTTAGGCATGCCTATGTACGGTGGACTTTTAACAGAGCCAACAATGCATGGTTTATTGCAATTACAAAGTTGGTCATCGCACGCAGGAGTTAATTTAAGGTTTCAATCTATGGGAAATGAAAGTTTAATAACAAGGGCAAGAAATACTATGGTTTCTATGATGATGGATCAAACTGATTACGTTGCAACACACTTATTATTTATAGACGCAGATATAGGATTTGAATGGCAGAACATTGAAAGACTTATATGTGCTGACAAAGACGTGGCCTGTGGTATTTACCCAAGGAAACATTTACACTTAGAGAGAGTAAAAGGTATTTTAGAGAAAGAGCCAGACATATCTCCTGAAGACTTAGAGGCAAAATGTTTAGGGTACAATGTTAACTTAGATAATCCTGATAATCTGAAGGGAGAAAATGGATTTTTTAGAGTTAGTGAAGCTGCTACAGGAATGATGCTTGTTAAACGTGAAGTTTTTAGAAAAATGTTTAAAAAATTTCCAGAAAGAAAGTATGAAACAGATCAGATAATCTCAGGCAAGTATTATAGATCAGATAATTGTTATGACTTATTTGCTGTTGGCCCCTATGAAACTGTTGGACAAAAAAGATATTTGTCCGAAGATTATTATTTTTCAAGATTGTGGCAAGAGTGTGGTGGAGAGATTTGGGCTGATTTTGCCATGCCTCTTACTCACTATGGTAATAGAGCATATCAAGGGGATGTTTCATCCTTATTGGCTAAAAAATAATGGAGTTAATGACTTTTTATAGATTTTTAGTATATTATTCTCATGCCCCTAGTAAATTTTAGACCAGCACCTGGTATAAACAAAGAAGTTACCGACTATACAGGACAAGGAAAATGGACTGATGGAGATATGGTGCGCTTTTTTCAGGGTTCAGCACAAAAGATTAAAGGATGGCAAAGATTTATAACCACCACTTTAGTTGGTGTTGCTAGAGATATGCATGCTTGGGTGGCTCTTGATGGCACCAGATACAATGCTATAGGGACAGATAGAAAATTATATCTTTATGCAGAGGGGGTTGCGTATGATATCACTCCTCTTAGAAAAACAACATCCTCTTTATCTAATCCTTTTACAACTAATGCAACTACATCAGTAGTGGTCACAGACACATCTCATGGCGCTGTCCAAGGAGATTTTGTGACCTTTGATTCTTTCTCCACCATAGATGGTTTAGATATGAACAAGGAGTTTGAGATAACATCTGTTGCAAATAATAACGCTTATATAGTAACGACAACGGCTGCTGCATCTGGATCCACGTCAGGTGGAGGCGGAACAGGTAATGCAAAATATCAAATTAACATTGGTCCAGAATTATCAACTCCAGCTTTTGGTTGGGGAACGGACACTTGGGGTTCAGGAACATGGGGAACTGCTTCGAGCAGTTCTAATGTAACCTTAGAGGCAAGACAATGGTCTCTTGATAACTTTGGACAACTATTAATTGCAACTGTGTTAAATGGCGGTGCTTTTGAATGGAATCCTAATAGTGGAGTAACAACTAGAGCTACTGCAATAACTAATGCACCAACTAAATCAAGATTAGGTTTAGTATCTACTCCAGATAGACATGTTTTATTTATGGGCACACAACCTGAAATCGGTGGCACTAATGCTCAAGATGATTTGTTAATAAGATTTTCTAATCAAGAAGATCGAAACACATACCAACCAACGGCAGAGAATACTGCTGGCTCACTGCGTATTGCCGACGGATCACGGATCGTGGCAGCTGAAAGATCAAGAGGACAAATACTTGTTTGGACAGATACGTCTTTACATAGTTTACAATTTATAGGACCACCATTTACTTTTGGTCTAAGACAACTAGGTCAAAACTGTGGGATTATAGGAAGTCATGCGGGCGTTGATATTAACGGTGTGAGTTATTGGATGTCTCAAGACTCCTTTTTCTTATTTGATGGTTCAGTTAAAAAATTACCTTGCACTGTAGAACAATTTATTTTTAATAATATTAACATAACAGGATCAGAGAACGCTTTTGCGGGACACAATGGTGAGTTTAATGAGATTATGTGGTTCTATCCTAGAACAGGTTCAGACCAAATAAACGCAATAGTCGCTTACAATTATTTAGAGGGCACTTGGTGGACGGGAACTCTATCTAGAACTACTTGGATTGATAGAGAGGTGTATGATAATCCGATAGCAACAGAATATAATGCAACAGCGACCGCAAACAATGAAGTTATAAGTGGACTTACAGATGGAGCGTCCTCAGTTTTCTTACATGAGATCGGCAACAATGGTGACGGTCAGGCTATCACTGCCTTTGTTAAATCTGGTGTAGTGCAGATAGGAGAGGGTAATGAGTTTTCTTTTGTTTCTAAATTAATACCAGATATTGAAGATCAAGAGGGAACACTAAATGCTAAATTAGAATTTAAAAATTACCCTAATAATAGCACCGCAGTTACTAAAACAGTTTCTTTTCAAGACAACACAGACTTCGTAAGTTTACGTGGCCGAGGTAGAGAGTTTACAGTTAATGTGGTTTCTAATACAACAGGCACAGCGTGGAGACTTGGCACACAAAGATTTGACATACAGCCTGATGGTAGAAGATAATGGCTAAATTAACACTACAAAGATTTCCAGACGCTAGAGAAGAGTATGATGCTCAACAGCAAGCAGAACTAATAAGAGTTTTAGAAGCGATAGTTCAACAACTCAATAGTTCTTATACTCAAGATACACAAGAAGAGTCTACTAGAAGGAGTTGGTTTTTTTCAAATGGCTGATGTATTTAAAAGATTTATAACTAACATAACAACGACAGATTTAACGACAGTGTTTACGGTGCCAACAGCTAACGTGGCGGCTACACCACCAACACCTGTTTCAACATTTATAGTAAAAACTATTAATGTTCATAACTACGATGGGTCAGCAGCCGTGACTGTAAATGTTGACCACAATAATGGAAGTGCAGATTTTCAAATATTTCAAGTTGATGTTTCTGCATCTAACACCAACACAATAAGCACTAGCATGGTCTATCAAGAAGGTGATGCTATGAAAGTACAAGCAAATGCTGCCTCAAGAGCCATGGTTGAGGTTTCAGTATTGGAGGTAAAACAACAACAATAATGTATTTAATATCAACGGTCCCACAAGACATCACAGATAAACTGAATGAAGTTATAAAAGGCAAAAATTTACAACCTGCTAACATGGATTTAGCGGGCAATATTAAAAATGAATTTTTAATACCAGAGGGTAAAGAACATGTTTACCCTTTAATCTTTGCTTTAATTGATAAACATAAAGAACAGTATCCACAACACTTTAAAAAAATAACTGGGTATACAGGTAAAAAGGAGATAAGTCTTCAACTACATTCTTTGTGGGTAAACTTTCAAAAAAAATATGAATTTAATCCAATACACGTGCACGAAGGATTATTTAGTTTTGTTTTTTGGCATAAGATTCCTTACAAAATAGAAAACGAGATAGCTAGATATCCTAATATGAAACCGGACCAAGTAAAAGCGGGTCATTTTGCTTTTTTACAAATAGGTGAAATGGGCAGAATACAGTCTATAGATTTACCTGTAGACAATAGTTGGGAGGGTAAAATAGCTCTTTTCCCCGCAGACTTAAATCACACGGTATATCCTTTTTTTACATCAGATGATGTAAGAATTACTATTTCTGGTAATGTAGGTTTCCCTTCATAAATCTATTGATTTAGTATCTTTTCGCCTATAAAACTATATTATGGCGAAAATTATAGATGAACCCGTTCTATTACGTCATGACATAATAGACGGTAAAGAAGTCCCTGTATATAGTGCAAAAGTAGAAACAACGGTTACTAACACTAAGACAGGGCAAGAGTATAATTCACATGAGGAGTGTCAGGCAGATATTGACAATCCTGAAACAGAAACAACAGAGGCGGACATTAGAAGAGATGTCAATGTAATAGCACCTAATTTATTTAGTGGTGCAGCTACAGGCGAGGAGTAAAATGTTTAAGAAGATCCTACCAGCAATAGCAGGTGCAGCAGGTTTTGCATTTTTTGGACCAACAGGCGCTGCTATTGGTGCAGGTTTAGGATCAGCGATTAGAGGAGACAACCCTGCGAACATTGCAACATCAGCATTGATGGGATATGGACTTGGAAGTTTTGGTGCTAGCGTAGGTCTTCAAGGAGGAGCGGGCTTAGGTAAGTTTGCTTCTAGTTTAAAAGGAACTGCGGGTGTTGGATTTCAAGCCCCTAGCACAGGAGTCGGAGGAAGTTCGGCTTTTGCAAGAAGTGTTCAAGGACAAGCAGCGAGAGACGCTGTTGTAAGAGAGACAGCAAAAAAAGGATTAGGTGCACAGGCACTACAGTTTGCAAAACAAAATAAATTATTAACAGGTGCGTTAGGCCTTGGAGCTTTAGGAGCTTTAGGAGCATTTGATGAAGAGGAAAAGGCAACTAGTATCCCTCCTCCACCAGAGGCAGGAAGTAGAGGTATGTTAGATATCGCTCCCCCTCGAGCAGTTTTTTTTGATACTGCAACTGGACAGTACGGAGCATCTTCTCCAACACTACGACCAATAGCACAGGTTGCTGAGGGAGGATTCCCTCGTAAGACTGGTCAGATTTCTGGTCCCGGCACAGAGAAGTCTGATGACATTCCTGCCATGTTAAGTGACGGAGAGTTTGTAATGACTGCAAAAGCAGTTAGAGGATTAGGTGCATTGAATGGTGCAGATAAAGATGATAAGTTAGAACAGCGTCGCAAAGGCGCTAAGATGATGTACGACATGATGGATAAATTTGAAAGCAAGGTAGCATAATGGTTCAAGAAGTAGTTCAATTTGCAAGGCAAGCCCCTTTCATTGAAGATAGAGTAGAAAAATTATTAGCTTCAGTTTTTGGCATACCTCAAGTGGGACAGCCAGGAGATCCAAATTTCCAAGAGGCACAACCAGGATTAGCTGGAAGAGCAACCACCATCCCTGCTTTTGAAGTTGCAGGATTATCCCCACAACAACAAGCTGCTATACAAAGAGCAGAAGCTGGTCTTGGAGCATATAAACCTTTCTTAGACGCTGCTGGCACAACCATTGGTGCGGGTCTTGGAGCTTTGACTGCAGCGCAACAGACTTTAGATCCAAATCAGATTTCAACCTTCATGGATCCTTTTCAACAACAAGTAACACAACAAGCATTAGCTGAACTTGATAGACAGGCAGCTATTCAAGGACAACGAACCGCTGCAGAGGCAGTGGCCGCTGGAGCCTTTGGCGGTTCAAGATTCGGTGTTCGTGAAGCAGAAGAGGCTAGAAACTTAGCACAGGTAAAATCACAAAGAATTTTTGAAGATCTATCACGAAACTTTTTACAGGCACAACAGGCTCAAGCTAGAACCGCTCAACAGTTAGGAGCGATAGGCTCTCAAACTTTAAGAGGTGCGCAAGCACAAGCAGGTCTAGGACAGCTAGGGCAACAATTAGGTAGTAGGGATGTAGATAGGCTACTAGGCCTCGGACAACTGACACAACAGTTTGGTTTTGTCGATCCTACAACTCAAGCTTTTGTCCCTGGTCAAGCACAGATTGAAGCTGCTAGAGCAACAACTCTTGCTGAACAAAAAGAACCTTTTGAAAGAGTAGCTTTTGCATCTGATATTTTACGAGGTGTGCCTTCATCACAAATTACTTATACACAATCTCCATCTCCTTCAGCACTACAACAAATTGCAGGATTAGGTATTGCAGGTCTTGGGGCAGTTGGATCTCTTGGGGGACTAGGAGGTATTAGTTCCTTGTTTGGAGGGATCTAATGGCTATTTTAGACAGACCACTTTTTAAAAAAAAACTAAGTAAAAATCAATTACGTCAATACGGTATACCTGCATTTGCTAATGGCGGCTTTATTGAAGTAACTCCCGGACTATCTCAAGCGATGTTAGGAAGCCCTACCGCTTTATCAAATTTAGTTAGATCTCCTGAACAAATATTAGAGCAAGATTATGGTAGGATATATCCTATTATTGCTGGAAAAAGGGGCATAGAAAAAGCAAAGAGAGAGTCAACAGAGGATATACTAGCCCTTGAAAATGCTTTAAAACTAGAGGAAGAAAGAAAAAGAAAATTAAAAGCAGATGCTGATGCTTTAAGAAGTGTTAGGGAAGAAAAGAAAAAAGAACAAGAGAAAAAAAATGAAGAGGATGTTCCTAAACCAAAGGGCGACTTAACAGATCCTGATGATGCGGGAGACAAGGAGAGAGAAAAATTACAAAGCCTAGAAGAACTTGTAAAAGAAAAATCTGCAATTTATAAAAATTTAATTGGAGATCCAAAAGAGATGCTTCGTCAACAAGGGTTTCTACAACTTGCACAGTTTGGTTTAAATCTTGCCTCTGCTAAAGGAGGCAACTTTGCAGAGAAAATTGCCAACTCAGCAAAGGATCCATTACAAACTTTCGCAGCCCTTGGACAACAAGCCATGAAAGATGAAAGAGCCATAGATTTACTAGCAATAGAATCTGCTGAAGCAGATATCGCAAGAGAGAAGAAGTTCCAACAAGAACAAGTTCTTAAATCTTTTGACAAAGACACTATTGATAAATACGCAGACATAATTAAAAAAGCAAGTCCTGATGCAACTGAGCAAGAGATAAATCAAAAAACTTTAAATTTATTAGAAGGTAAGAGCGGTAAAACAGATGATGAAATTAAAAATGATTTGTTTGAAGAGCTAGTTTCTACAAGCGCAACACTAGCAACGCTAGATCCGAGAACACCAGAATACTTAAGCACTTACAATTCCATAAAAAATATTGTTTTTGGAGAGGACGACACAATGAAAGTGGGAGAGCTGTTTCAGGATGAAAAAGGTGATACTTATAGATTCGATGGAAAAGAACTTGTTCTAGTTACCCCAGAAAAAAAGGATTAATCTATGGTTAAAATACCAGAGGGATTTAAAAGGGTTTCCTCTCCCACTGTTGTCCCAGAGGGATTTCAATTAACAAACGAGAAGAAAGAAGAAGAAGATAAGCCCGGATTTTTTACATCTTTTTTTGCTGGTGTAGGATCTGGTGCAATTAAAATACCTGGAGGTATCGCATCTCTAGGAGCAGAATTATTAGATTTAGGATTAGATACAAATTACGCTGCAGAAGTAGAAACTTTTTTTGATGACATAAATCCTTTTGATGAAATAGCAGAAAAAACTCTTACCGGTAAAATAACAGAAGGTTTAGTTCAAATAGGTATACCCGGAACTGTGGGTTTTAAAATTGGTTCAAGATTAGCAAAAGGTGCGATAGATGCAAAGAAAGGCGGAAAGTACCTTAGTTTTGGTAAGGCTAAACAATTAGGCAAACCTAAAACAAAAGTTGAACAAAAATTAGATGCTCTTGAGGCAAAGCCTAGAAGCATGGCTCAAAGATTAGGGATAGCATCTGGAGCTATTGCAGGTGCAACTCTGGGTGAGTCTGTAGCTTTCGATCAAAACTTAGGAACAATAGGTGATGTAATAGGTGGCCCTACAGAATTAGACACAACAGAGGGACTAGAGGGTTCGGAAGAGGCTAGTAGAAGATTATCGAATAGATTTAAGTTTGCCATAGAAAGTGGATTGATAGGAGCGGGTATTGGTGGTGTGATAGCTGGTGTTAGAGGTGCAGCTAAAAAAAGTCCTCTTGCAAGAAACTTTGACAAAGATCCATTAAATAAATTACTAGGTAGAGTTGTTAATGCTGTAACACCTAGTGGTGCGTTTACAAGAGATATGTTTGAAAGAGTTCAATCAGGTAAAGAGGCAGTTTCAGCAGCAGCGTTGAAAGCAACACAGTTTGTTGATGAGATTGAAAAATCTGCTGACACAATAGTCAAAAGTTCTAATAAAGTTTTAGCTGGTAAAACAAAAGATAAAATGGCTAGACTAAAAAAACTAATAGATAATAGAATTAAAAACTATGGAGATTTTATAGATGAGATAGATACCTCAGTGCCAGTTGAACCTGGAGTTACATACAGAACATCAAGATATAAATCAACAAAAGAGTCTTTAAAAGCACAAAAAGAATTAGATGATTACCTGAATAAATTAGGAGCATCAAACAACGAAAAAAAAGAATTACTTGATGCGATTGGAGATGCTAGATATCAAATTGATTTGACCTCTGGTGAAGTTAGAAATATATCAGAGGCCGTTAGAAAAAATGCTCAAGCAGTTTTAGACGATCCTAGAGCAATCAGAGACGAAAAAATAAAGGCTGAAAAAATACTAGCAGAGGCAGATAGAGTTGGAGAGGCGACTAGATCGCAACTGGGAACATACATATCAAGAGAGTATGAGTTATTTAAAGATAATAAAAAACTATTTGGTCTTTTAGATGGAGATAAATTTAGACCTGCATCAGACGTTATAGAAAATGCAACTAAATACTTTGAAAAAATTATAAGAGTTAATCGTGCAAGTGAAGAAGTTAAAAATACAGCTAAGGCGATTATTGATGAAAGAATACCAGAAGAGTCTATTAAAAAATTAAATCCTGTTGAACAAAGGGCAGCTAGAATTAGAAAACAAGAACTAATAGATGAAGAAATATCTAGGATTATGATTGATAAAGAAGGTAATAAAGATTTTTATAATGAGGCTACAGATTTAGTCACCTCTCTTCTTGCTACCTCTGGTAGAAATTTAAATGAAATAAGCCCTTTAAATAGATTTAAAAGAGAATTAGGTCAGGCAGGACTTGAAATAGAAGATAATATTTTAAAAACTAGAACATTGAAAAGTCCTGAACTTCGTGCTTTGTTTGGAGAGATAGATGATCCTTTTTACAATATAGCTAATACGATAAGTAAACAGGCACAATTTGTATCTCAGTTTAAAGTTTTTGATGATTTATATAATAGCTCAGTCACCCCTAATGGACAAAGTGGTTTGTTTTTTAGAAACACTGAAGAGGCAACTGATTACATTACAAAACTTAAAGAAACTAGTCCAGAATTTGCAGATACAGCTTTTGATTTAGAAAAAGACTTGGTAAGAATAAATTCTGGTAGTCCTGTTGCAACTAAATTAGATGGGTTGTTGACTTTTAAACCAGTAGCTGACGTATTAAACAATGTTCCTCAAGCGATAGGTGATGGTGTATTTAATAATCTTTACAAATACATGGTGTTAGTTCCAAAAAGTTTTTCTCAACAATCAAAAACAATTTACTCTCCTTTCACTCACGTAAGAAACCTTTTGTCTGCAACTTTGTTTACAACGATGAACGGAAATATATTTTTTCAAAACCCTGCAGAAACAGCTAGAAGTTTTGCATCTGCTTTTAAAGGCATAACAAGCAACAGTAAAGAAGCTTTAAAAAAACAATTATCATATCAAAGGTTGGGCATCTTGGGAACAAACCCAATAATAGGAGACTTAGATACATTAGCAAAAGAAACAGGAACAAGTGTAGCTACCGGCAATTACAATGAGATGGTGGATAATTTATTTTTAAGAGGTGCCGGTAAATTAGCTAAAAAAGCAAGAGATTTTTACATTGCAGAGGATAACTTTTGGAAAATATATAACTTTGAATCAGAGTTAAAAACTATGACTAGAAATCTAAAAGATATTACTCCTGAAAATATTTTTGATCCTAAAAATATTAAAAGATATGAAAAATTATTAGGTAGAAAGATAGGCACTTTAGATCCTCAAACAGGACTTAGAAATGTTGCTGATGATCCTATATTTAAACAAACAGTTGATTTAAGTCCTGATGGTAGATTCATAGATTTTACAAAAGGTCAGGTCGTTACTGGCAAAAAACTTAAAGAAACATTTATAGAAAACATGGCAGCCAGTATAACTAAAAACAACATACCTAATTACGAATATGTTGGTGAGTTTATAAAAAAACTTAGAAGGCTTCCTTTGGGAACATTTGTTGCTTTCCCTGCCGAGATCATCAGAACAGGATTTAACACCATACAAAGAGCAGCTAGAGAAATAGGAACAGAGGGTTTTAGACAAACAGGACTTAGAAGATTAGCTGGAGTTATAAGCACAGCTAGTATCGTGCCAGCAGGCTTAGTAAAATTTGGTCAAACATTATCAGGAGTGAGTGATGATGAATTACAAGCTCTTAGATCTTTTGTGCCATCATGGTCAGAGAATAGTTTGTTGATGCCAACAGAAAAAGGTAAAGATGGTAAAATAAAATATATAGATCTAAGTTATATTTTTCCCTATGACACCTTAATTAGACCAGCAACAACTTTGTTGAATGAGGTAGCAGCTGGTCAAAAAACTGGGGAGAGCATAAACAAATCACTGGTGGACGCAGGTATTAAATCATCTGCTGAACTTCTTAAACCTTTTATGTCTGAGGCTATAGCTTTTGAGGCCATAGCGGATGTGTTTTTAAGAAACGGAAGATCTAGAGATGGAAGACAAGTTTTTAAACCTGGTGACACAGTAGGGGAGCAACTACAAAAGGCAACAATGCACATAGTTGAAACTTTTATACCGGGTTCAGTAGGACAAATCAAAAGATTGTTTCAGGCATCAGGAGAAAAAACTGCAGATAAGTATGGTCAAGTTTATGATTTTGGAGATGAGTTTGGAGGTATATTTGGTTTTAGACAAATAGAGGCAGATCCAAAGAGGTCACTTCCATTTGCTGTTTCTGATTTTAAAAATCAAATTAAAAGTGCGAGATCCTCTTTCATAGGAGACGTGGCTAAAGGAGGGCTTGTTTCACCAGGTGAAATAATTCAACAATATATCGGAGCAGAAAGAGAAAGATTTGAAGCTTACAGACAAATGTACAAAGTTATTCAAGATGCAGAAAAATTAGGGATGTCTAGGTCAAGCATAATTAAAGAACTAAGATTGACTAAAAAAGAAAAAACTGCGTTGTTAAACGGGAGGTATGTGCCTTATAGAATAACAGATTCTGTGCGTCAAATATTTGCTGAAAACTACGCAGAGCTAGAAGAAAAATTAGGTAAAAAATTAAGCAATCCTTTAAACACTGCAATACCTCAGATAAATAAAATTTATAGTAAGAATTTAAGTTTAGATTTAACAGAAGATCCTAAATTTGAAATTGAAATACCAGACATTTTATTTGAAAAAGAAGATTTTGTTGTTCCTGCCCTGCCGGGCGGTAATCAGCCAGTAACTCCTCTGGTAAAAATACCAGAGGGATTTAAACGTGTCAGTCAACCATCGACAAACGTTACAGTTGATGATAGGTTTAGACAAGCAACACTAACAGATCCTATAAATAGGGAGATAGCAGGAATTAACTAATGGCACCACCACGTAACATAAGATTTGCAACCAGTAAAGACGCAATAGGCAGAGATCTAGACATAGCTAGAGCTAGAAAAGAGTTTTTTCCTGACAGACCTGATGTCTCTGACGATAGGGCGCTTCGCCGAATGCAACAGGCAGATCAGTTAGTATCATTTAAAAATCAATTTACTAAGCCAGTGCAAGGATCATCTAATCTTTTACAGATGACAGCAGACGCTCCTCGTACTTTAGCGCAAGAAGAGATGAGACTTGCTAGAGAGTTCGGACCCACATTTCGAGAAATAGGAAGCGATATTGCCTTTGGAATTGGAAGTATCGCAAAGGGTATAGGAGACAGGATTCAGTCTGGAAACTTTGGAATCCTTGGAATTGCAAAAGATTTGTATAATAGAGCAACCGGAGCTTTAAGATCAGGGGTGGATAAATTATCTAGTGTTGATTTAGAGATTCTAAAAAATAAAGATAAATATAATTTTGTATCTAACAAACCTAAATTACAAGGTATAGAACAATTAGAAGTTGACGCAAAATTAGCAGCAAACATAGAAAGAAACGCAGGTATAATTGCAGCCAACAGAAATTTATTTGGAGATTACTCTGAGTTTGGTGGCCCAGTGTCTATGGAAACAGCTGAAGTAAAAGAGTTAGATCCAATAATTGCACCCAAAGCAGAACCAACTAAACAAGAGGTACAAACAATCAGAACTCCTTTTATAACCACTAATGTTGGTGTAGGAGCAGGTCCAACAACTTTTGATAGGACAATAGGAATTATAGAGCGAGATCCGCAAACTTTACAAGATACCACTATAGAATCTTTTAGAAATCCTAGCCCTGGGCTACAAAGAGCTTTAGCGGGAGCTGATTTTGTAAAACAAGAGGATCAAAAAATATTAGATTTTTTAAGACAAACTAAAAGGTTGTATGAGGGTGGTATAGTTTCCTCAAGAAGATAATGAAACGAATACCTAGAAAACCTGGACAACCCAGAAAGTCTAAGTTACACTCCGATCTCTATACAGATGAGAATCCAAAAGGGACAATTAAAGGACTTGGTTTTAAAGATGAAATATCAGCTAGAAAGAGCGTTGCTAAAATTCGTAGAAGCGGTAGAAGCCATGCTCATAAGACTCAAGCTGCTATTGCTATGGAGCAAAGAGCTAGGGTTGCTGGTAAAACAAAACCTGCAGGGATATATAGGAAGTTCATCGAAGCGCAAAAGAAAAAAACGAAAGAAAGACGAAGACGAACATAATAAACATTGGGGCATAGGAGGTTTTTAATGATAAAAATTACTGACGAATTGAAGGCACGGGTACAGGACCATGAGGGCCTGAGGACATCCGTTTATCTCGACACACTGGGCAAAAAAACTGTGGGTATCGGCCACCTCGTGCAACCACATGAAATGGAGAGATTTGCAGAGGGAGTAGAAATACCCATGGATGAAATCATGGAGATATTTGAAATGGATTTAAACAGGGCTGCAGCAGGGGCTGACATGTTAATACAAGAAAACGTTGGTCACGATTTGCCTCAACACGTAGGTGAGGTAATTCTTGAGATGGTGTTTCAGCTGGGGACAACGGGCGTATCTAAGTTTAAAAAATTTTGGAAAGCACTAAGAGTTAAAGACTGGAAAAAAGCATCAGAGGAAATGAAAGATTCCAGGTGGCATTCACAGACACCGAAACGCTGTGAGTCGTTAGCAGAGATTGTAGCTAATACTTAGTCTTCAATTTCTTTTACAGTTTTTTGATGTGACTCTAACGCATCCCACACCTCAACCTTTGACCAATGAGCCATGACACATTTAGATATGTCCTCGTGTAAAACTTTCAACCAACTAATATCCATCGGTATACTTCTACCTTTGTTATCAGCGATGTGGTCTACTTCTTCATTAGTTAAAGATAAATTTAATTTACCATTGTCATAAGTTATTCTCATTTTATTTCTCCCCAGTTTGTTCCTATTTTTGCCTCGCATTTCACGGGCACGTGAAGTTCAACGGCAGACTCCATCGTATCTTTTATTTCTTTTACCTGGGTCTCATCGGCTACAGAAATATTTAGTTCGTCATGTATTTGTATCATCGGGACAATCCCGTGATTATTCCACAAATCAACCATGGCTTTCTTGGTTTGATCTGCCGCTGAACCTTGTATCAACCTATTCAATGCACGATAGGTTCCTGCTCTTTTCATTTCATTCCACGCCCATGTCTTTTTGGCGTTTTCATAATTCATCATTCTTTTGTCGTGGAAGTCTTTGTTTTCCCATAGATCAAATCTACATTTACGACCGAGCAGAGTATTTATATATCCGTTTTGTTCTGTGTATCTTGTAGCACGAACAATAATATTATTTAAAAAACTTACGTTATCGTTGTATTTCTTCTTCAAAGATTTAGCTTGATCCTGACTGATATCTAGAGAATCAGCTAGTTTAGATATACCCATTCCATACATTAGCCCCAATCCTATTGTTTTAGCTTCTTTCCGTGATATTTGAGCCATATTAGCAGTTACTTGGTGGAAGTCCTCTCCATCATGGAAGAACTTAATTAGGGTATCAGCGCCCTCTAAATCGTGTTTTTTGGCATAATGTACGAGCAATCTAGGCTCTTGCTGAGAATAATCGAGAGAAACCCACTTTTGTTTATTTTCTGGTAAAAACAAAGATCTAATCTTTGGACCTATGATTTCGTTGCGAGAAGGGACCTGTTGTAAGTTAGGATTGTTCATAGACAACCGCCCACTGACCGTGCCACCATACTCCCCTTTTAACTGATTAATCTCAGCGTGAATACGCCCTTCAACTTGATGTTTTAAAATAGAATCTATAAAGGTGGTGTGTGCTTTGTTATATTCTCTAGCCACCGATATTGATTGTATCAAAGGGTTGTCACTTTCTTTCATAGAGAGATTACTAATCTTTGCTTGTTTATTTTTTTCAGTGAGTTCATACTTCTCACCAAGCTTATCAAAAACTTTTTGTAAAGAAGCAGCAGTGTAAATATCAGAAGCATCTATACTAATACCTGTTTCTTTTTTTATATTTTTATAAATTTTATCCTCTTCGTTTTTAAAAAACTTTTTTGTTTTTTCAGCCTTATCTAAATCTACACAAACACCTTTCCATCTCATCTCTAAAAGTAAACGAAGTAAATCTGTTTCTAAATTAAACACATCAGTCAGTCCTTGCCTTTGTATCTCAACTCTGAGAACCTCCCACAACTTATAAGTCAAACGAGTGTCTTGCTCTGCATACACACCAACATATTCCACAGGAACTAAATGCATATTCTCTATGGCTTTAAAGCCATGCTCTTTGCCAAAGTCTTCTAAAATATTTCCTTGCTTTCTCTCACCTAAATAATCCTTAGATAAATTATTTAAACTATAACTAAATCTGTTTTCATCTACCAGAGGAGCAGCTATTAAAGTATCATATACTTTAGTGACATCGCACTCTACACCCCAACGTCTAAGCCAACCTAAATCATAAACAGCATTGTGGCATATCACTATTGGATCTTGTTTAAATAATTTTGTGAGCCACTTCTTAACTTCTGACTCAGAAAAGTTACCGCCTCTTTCATGTCTAACAGGAAAGTAACCATCAAACCCTTCAAAAGATATAGCGACACCTACAACAAAACCTTTGTTCGTTGCCCACCCGCCACCTAAATTTTTAATTTCTGGATCGTAAGTTTCTAAATCTATAGCGACTTGTTTTATCCCTGTGACTTCTGGAAATCTAGGTCTTGACCACTCTGGTTTGTTTTCTTTCTTCAACAAATCCATCTGTTGTTCAAAGATCATCTTAATATCTCCTCAAACTCGTAAGGAGATGTAGAGGGAACAATGTATAAATTTTCCTTCGCTCTAGTCATACCGACATAAAAAACTCTTCTTTCATCATCTCTATTAACCCACATATTATCATTTATTCTTTTAGAAATATCAGAAAATAAAATTACATTCTGGCTCTCTCCGCCTTTAGCTCCATGAATTGTAGAGAGTTTTATATTCGCCTCTTCATCTATGTCGTGTCCACTATTTAGTATATGCTTGATATATAATTTATCCGACTCCGATATTCTACTGAGAGCTAACTCCCAAGGAGTTTCGACTAAAGTATTTAAGCCCCAGTCTTTTTTTAAATCAATGTAGCTATATAGTCCCTCAAAGTCTGCTCCAGGCAAACCCTTCTTACCTCTAGAAACACCATTTTTGCCAACGGGCATAAACTGATACATGGCTTTCACATCTTCATAAGATAGCTCTTGTTTATTTTGCAAACTAATCCAAGCTCTATAAGCTGTGGCAACGTCTTTGCTGATAGATAAATAATTATTTTTTTCAAATAGATAACCTTTGTTTTTTAATTCTTGTGCAACTTCATTTATATAATAATTTGTTCTGCCCAGAATTAACCACTGACCATGGCGTAAATCTATACTTTCAAAATTAGTGTTGCGCACTTGTCCTTCATCTTCTCTAGGTCGCCAAGTTTTATTTATTCTTTTATTTATTCTAGACACAAGGTTATTTGATTTTTCGAATATGGTTTTAGGTATTCTATAAGATTGATCCAATACTTGCAAATGACTATCCAAGTCTATTAGTTTAGATACATCAGCACCACTCCAAGAATAAATAGCTTGATCGTCATCCCCAGCTAAAAACGATGCATGTGCCTGACGTATCATAACCATCACCATCTCCCACTCGTTTGGCTTCAAATCTTGTACCTCATCTACAATGACAAGCTCTAACTTTGGAGACTGTGCGATACGATTAAATTCAGTTATTAAATCAGTGTAATCTTTTATTCCTCTTTTCTTTTTAAACATTCTGTAAGCTTTATCCACTCTTTGAAGTCTTGCAAGGCCCCCAACAACATGACCATATTTTTGAAACTCTTGTTCTAAGCTAGTGTTTTTAACTCTATATAAATCTATCAAAGACAAACCGGAGTCCTCTTCCCCCACGGCGACATCGTCTACTTTTATTGACTTAGATATGTCGACACCACATTCATTATAAAAATCTTTAAAATCTTGTCTTTGAATAATATCTGTATGTGTGCACCCAAGCCATTGATAAGCTAAACTGTGTAGAGTTCTAAACCACTTCAAATCTTTTCGTGGCAACTTAAACAAAGAGCAAGCACGATCTATCGCCTCTTGAGTTGCCTTCCTAGTAAAAGAAAAATAACCAATCCTATCAGGAGCCGTTCCACAACGTAAAGATTCCTCTACAATTTCTAATAATTTTGTAGTTTTGCCGGTGCCAGGGGGCCCTATTATTTTACAAACTTTTGTTAAAATGGTATCTCCTCCTCTTTATCTTGTTGTATTTCTACTTCCTGTTTGGTGATTATTTTATCACTGGGGATCCACCAAACTAATTGACCTTTCTTGTTATTTAATTTTCTCTTAGAATAATCACCGCCTAAGTTTCTTAAAAAGATTCCCATTTGATTTGATGTCAATGCACCATACCTTCTATTTCTCATGTACTCTTGCAGCTGATCCAAACGAAAGTATACCCTGCTTTCTTCATCGTCCACGAAACACTGACCATTGAGAATATCATCAATGTCCAGAGCATTCGCTTGATTAGATATATATCTAGTAAGAATATTTCTAAACTCTCCCTCTGGTGTCATCTCAAACTCTGATTTAACTTTTATAGCTTTCGACACAATAGTTGTTATGTACAAATCCCAGTCTTCTCTTTTCATAATCGAAGGCATTGAAGCTAATTTAACTAGACACTTCTTTCTAAACTTGTGTTGATCGTATAGCTCTTCGATAGTGCAGACTATTGTTTGCTCATTGTTCACGGTCACATGATAAATCGTATCCTCGTTATCTCCATACTGTATTACGTTCCCTACATCAGTGATTATGTTGCTATCGCCCACACCATACTTTCTAATTCTACATTTTGATTTATTACAAAAAGAACACATGGGTTGGTCTTTACATTTATATCCCCAATCTTTTTTATCCGCCTGTCTAATAATTTTTTCTATTTCTTTTGGTTGTAAAGGGTCCTCAAAATATTTGTGATGAAATTTGTGAACCTCTTTCTCAAAGTTTTCTCCAAATTTTTTCTTTGCATAAACAGAGTATTGAAAAAGAAAGTTGTCTCTGTTTCCTGGTTGAACTGTTTTGTTTTCTGTTAAATAAGCTTCGATGCAGTAAGGTGCATCAGTAAAATCTGAGTTTTCTTTTTTTAAAGATAATTTTTTTAATTCAATGTCTGTAATAGATTTTTTTTCTACTTCTTTTAAAAATTCGTCTAGGTCTAAAATGTTTCCCTCGTCACTAAAAGCATATCGCTCTGTGTGGTTCAGTCCGTTGTGGTAAGGTAAGTTTAAAAAACTACCGACCTCCCAGTCTTTTGCATTACCCTCTCTTAATAATTTTTCTTGTTTTGGAAAAACTTCACAATGCCCAAGACCCATGAAAGCAGCTAACTCTTTTAATTTATTGTGAACAATCGCAGCAGAAACATAATCTTTAAAAAATAAAAATATATGTGCGCCACCACTTTTAGATTTTGTGACTATAAACGGTAAATTTTTTTCTGATAATTTTTTTGCGATGGATACGTGATCGAGGGGATATTCATCGACATCAATACACCCCCACCGACACTTATCCTCGTCGTTGATTGGAAATACACCAAGACTAGGCCAAGCACCAGAAAGGTGATCGCTCCAAAGATTTTCATCTAATGGTTTCTTTCTTATCCAAGTTTCGCCCTCAGCTTTATTGTCTTCTCTGAGACTCTCTTTAGGTTGGAACGTACCATAAGCACGCTCCAAACCTAGAAAGATCTCTTTAAATTTAGAGACCCGTTGTTCCATTAAAATGGAACATCTTCAGCAGCAGCGTTCTCCTCATCCGAATAATCCACTGATACCTTGCCTGCTCTTACTTGCTCACTAAAAGCGGCAGCGGTGTCAAAGACTTTTTCGTCATTTAAAAAGTCTTCTTTTTCAAACTTCAATGCCCACCAGTTACCCTTAGAATTTCCTGTAAAGAAAGTGCTAAGTTTATAGATCCTGTAGTAGGAAGGGGCTAAAAACAGTTTTTTAGTTTTAGGATTTTGAATAAATTCATTCTTCAAACTGTATGCCCAATTCCTAGCAGGACCAAGACCTGACTTTGATAAGGACATAACAACGGCTTCTGGTGTTGGTCCTTGATTTAAAACAAGCATATAAAAGTTTGCTGTTTCCTCTATGTAGTTTCCACTAGGTAAACGAAACTTTCCGTCATCGCCACGCACTGAATCGGTTGGCTTATTAGTTGGCGTAAAGACATTAATAGGAGCACCTGGTCCTCCTGTGCCTCTCTCTTGCCACTCAACCCAAGTCTTCTCATAGCCACAGACGATAACATCAATGCCATCTTCAGGATAACAAGACTCAGTAGTATTGTTATAAATTAATCCTGCTTTAGCACCTTCGACTGGTTTTTTGTCTTTAGTCCCAGTTATTTCTGGAGATGTTGTTTGTAGTATTTTTAGTCTTGGTTGTGGTAGATCGTCAACTGTGACGGTCTCCAAACCTGCACCTGCCATTTTTTCGAGAGCCTCGATTTTTGCAGCAGGTAAACTTTCTGCCTTTGTGGTGACAGCACCATTTGATTTTTGATTTGTCATTTTTTATTTGTCCTTTGTTATTTTTTTCGTTCGATCTTCACCTTCTTAAAGGTGTGCACACCAAACTTTTCTTGATCGGCAGAAGACATCGAACCCTTAGCAATCTGCTCCTCGACTAGTTTGGATAGTGTATTCCATGCCACTGCTTTTTTATTACTAGGGTACAGACCTCTGTCTTGTAGCTCGTTCATAATATTAGTAGCGTCGGAATCTTGTCCACGGCCAAATGTCAACACAACATTATTTTTGATAACATCATCAAGACCATTTTGTTTTAACCAACTAAAACAAAAGTCTTCGTTCTCCATTGTAATGTTTGCACGTAGTTGATCTTTGACTGAAACTTTTGATCCGTCAGTTAGCGTTAATGATTTAACGCCTACTTTTTCAACCATAGAAGGGATGACTTCATTCTCTAATTGAAACTCCCTTTCTTTTGCTTTTTTTATTTCTGCTTCTTTGTCAGAAATAAATTGACGAACATTGTCTAATTCGTTACATGCTTCGCCAAGATCTTTTACATCTGAGCTGTCTAAAGTATTTATTTGAGACTGCTCAAAAGCTTTATCCATAAGACCCATAATATAACTCCTTTATAATTCTATTGTTATGGGAATATATATAGCACTTTCTCTATCCCATTTCAATACTTTAAAATTATTATTTGTAATTTTTGCAGCAACAGCACAAACAATCCCTATTAATACAGGGTCTCCCATCAATACTAAATAATCCTCCGAGGTAAAATCTTTTAATTTTTTTTCTACAGAAAATGTAAATCTTGAAGAATTTACTTGAACTTGTTTTGGATTTTCAAACATGATGTAAGGAGTTCCGAATCTCTCACAATCAGAAATATCTCTATAACCACCATTAGGTAGCTTAGTATTTGTTGTCACATATACTCTGTTCATTCTCTAATCTATTTGTAATAGTTATACCAAAGAGTATCATAATACAACTATGAAATATATAATGATGATTTGGCTCTGTATTAATGATCCTTATATTCCCTTAAGTAGCACCTGCATTGAGGATATCCCTCCTCAAAGATTTGATACGCTAGAGGAATGTAAGATCGCTGCAACACAAGCTTATGAACAGGTAAAAGATCCTGGAATATATCTCACAACTTTTTGTAGTAAGAAACTCTTGACAGACATATAAGTTATCCTATATAAAGAACTTAGAAAGTTTATAGAATATGTATCCGAATTTTAAGACGAAGCCATTTACTCATCAATTACAAGCGTTAGGTTGTAGTTGGAGCCACGAAAATTTTGCATATTTCATGGAGATGGGAACAGGCAAATCGAAAGTTTTGATTGATAATATTGCCATGTTGTATGACTCCGGAAAAATTAATGCAGCTGTTATTATAGCACCCAAAGGAGTTTATAGAAACTGGGAACGATTAGAAATACCTGCACACTTACCAGATCACATTGAAACTAGAGTCACGACTTGGGTAGCGCCAAGCTCTCGTAGAAAAGAAGATACAAAAAATTTAAAAAAATTATCTGAATCTTTTGATGGTCTTGATATTTTTTTAATGAATGTCGAGGCTTTGGCTCACAAACCAGCGGTTGACTTTTTACAGAAGTATTTACTTGGAACTCTTAGTTTGTTGTGCATTGACGAAAGCACCACGATTAAAAGTCCTTCTGCTCAACGAACTAAAAATATTTTAAAAATTTGTAGAGGGGCCTCGTACAGAAGAATTTTAACAGGATCCCCGGTCACTAAAAATCCTATGGATTTATATTCACAATGTGCTTTTCTTGACGAGGATCTATTAGGGTTTAGTTCTTATTGGGCGTACAAATCTAGATATGCGATAGAGGTAAAACGACATAGTTCTACTCACGCCTATCCACACATTGTTGGATTTAGAAACTTGGATGAGTTATCTAATAAATTAGCTAGCTTTTCTTTTCGAGTATTGAAAGAACAATGTTTAGATTTACCGGATAAAATTTATTCACCTAGATACATTGAACTAAGTAAAGAACAAGAGAAAGCTTACAATGATCTAGCGACATTTGCGATTGCGCAACTTGAAGGACAAACTCTAACAGTCGATAATACAATGACAATGCTTCTTCGACTACACCAGATTACTTGTGGTTATCTGCCCACGGACAACGGCCAACCGCCAGTCCCGCTAAAAAATAATAGAATGGATGAGTTATTAAATGTTTTAGAAGAAACAGAAGGCAAGGTAATCATCTGGGCAAACTATCGTTATTCAATATTAGACATAGCAAATACTTTACGTAAAAAGTTTGGGGAGGAAACCGTAGTCACTTACTTTGGTGATACCAAAGACAAGGACAGGCAGGAGATTGTAAAACAATTTCAAGACAAGGACAGTCCTGTTCGATTTTTTATAGCCAATCAACAAACTGGTGGCTACGGTCTAACATTAACAGCAGCTCACACTGTTGTATATTATTCTAATAATTATGATTTAGAAAAGAGAATACAGTCAGAAGACAGAGCGCATAGAATAGGTCAAAAAAACAACGTCACTTACATTGATATTATTTGTGAAAAAACTGTCGATGAAAATATTGTCAATAGTTTGAGAAACAAAATTGATTTAGCCTCACAATCATTAGGAGAAACTCTGAAAGAGTGGTTAATAGAAAGCAAAAGAAAAAAGAAATAAGGTGTTGACAACGCAGTGGGAGTTCCTATATATTATTACATATAATAAATTAAAAGAAAGAGAACGAAATGGGTAAAGTAAACGCATACGCAAGAGATAAAGAAGACGAACTAGCAGATCTTTACAATGAACTAGATGAGGCCAAAGCAGCTTTAGATAGAGCTAAAGAAATGCCAGGGTTCCAACAACTAACTAAGACTCATAGAGAAAGGGATTTTTCTTTGTTAGAATCTGAGATCAACGATTTTGTGAGTTTAGTTGATGATTACATGAGAGGGGATGAGCCTAAATGACAGACATTAAAAAATATAAATCAGTCATTGTAAGAGTAGAAACACATAGAAAGTTAAAAGAAATAGCTGGTGAAGATAGAAAAATATCTGGCATACTTTCTCAGTTAGTTGAGAAAGAGCATAAAGCCTGGAGTAAAAAAGTAGACAAGTTTCAGTAATGAGGAGGAGGCACCTACAAGATCTCCGCAGGTCTTTTTCATAATCATAATCATGGTGTCTCCTCTTGATTACTGATAGCGAGAATCAGTAATTATCTCTGAAGTCTACCTCCCAAACAGATGGATGAGATCTGTTTTAGCTCTCGCATGAACGGCTGAGGGGATTAAAATGCCATTCCTCGCATCCCCTCGGCTTAAGAAAGGATGGAGATGTACAAGTTAGAATACGAACTAGATTTAAAAGAGTTATCTATAGAAGAACTAAAAAATTTACAAGAGGATATAAAAAAAGAACTTGATCGTAGAACTGTAAAAGTTGTTGATAAAACAGAATAAAAAAGGGGGCCGAAGCCCCCTGATTTGATTAGTTATCTTTTCTACAGTTGTCTTCATAAATGAAGTCATGTGTAGACATTTGATGAGTGGCTCTATATCCGGACTTATGAGGAACGTCGGGGTTGTCCCACCATTCCAAAATAGTCAGGGTATATAAAAAACCACCTTCGCCGTCGTCACATTTTTGAACTTGGACTACTTGTTTCTTGTCAATGTTTTTGACCCAGTTAGTCAAGTTCTCAGTTTCTTCGGTTAGAAAGTATCTTGCCATTCCCTGTTTCTCCTTTCTGCCACCCATTATATAGGATATATCCCATAAAGTCAATTGGACAAAGTGTCGCAGGTAAAAGTTGGAAAATTGTCCTCAACTTAGGGGATAACTTTCCATAAATTAAAACTTGACTTTTTAATATCATTTTATCCAAAAAATCTATATAAATATCCATAAGAGCGGGAGTGTTTACCCTGTTTCGATTCTCCCGCTTTTACAAAGGACAACGCTATGTTGAACGATATAAAAACAAAAATCGTGCTAGCTGTCCAACGACAGCAAGTCTACGATCCAGTGTTGAAAGACACGGTAGGTAAAGTCTTAGTGACTTTTGCTGATGGAATGGTGAACGGTTATCTCGAAGAAGATTGGGATAACATGATGGAACAAGTAGATTCTATGCTCGAAAAGGCTTTTATTGTAGAGCCTAGAGCTTTCCAACCTCAGCTGGATTGACGATTATAACTAAGATTTTCTTTCTCTTTTTTTGCAGGCTCATCCTCGCCACAAAGACATTTGTCTTTGGACATCTCAATAGATAATTTATTTTGTAATGACGCTATCATTAGATTTCTAAGCTCAAACTCGCTTATTGCCTTGTGGTCTAAATCAAATTTTTTCATGAGAACTTCTAGTATATCAAAGTTCGCAAGTCAATATCTACATAAAAATTAAAATAAATTACTTGACTTTTATGTGATTTCTTTTTTGCTCAATAACCACTGACCAGGGATCACTTGAACCCTGCCCACATCATTATCCATTTTATCCGAACCAATATCTGCTGCCAAAATGATGTACTCTTCTGTTTCTGCGAGAACATATCCCACAGAAAGAACTTCGGGAGGCCTAATTTTGAGGGCATCATTTAGACTATGCCAACCACTTTCTTTTTCATATGCGTCTAACCATCTAACAACATAGAGTTTTTTCCTGGGATGAGTTTGAGTTGTTCCCCCAACT
>Ga0209348_1000334_pt1 | contig 25824 bp, 27 predicted proteins | sample ETNvirenome_2_30_FD_184065 | JGI IMG/M metagenome (GOLD analysis project Ga0209348, IMG submission 184065) | Marine viral communities from the Pacific Ocean - ETNP_2_30 (SPAdes) (version 2) | ecosystem: Environmental > Aquatic > Marine > Oceanic | place: Pacific Ocean | collected 2013-06-22
ACATTATTAAAGGTCCTTGTTTAAATTGGATCGCATGTGCTACACCAGAGCAGTTCGTAGATAATTTACCAGAGGATGCTAGATCACAAGGCTTGTTATCTAGAATCATTCCTGTATTTTATGATGGCGAAAAGATACCACAGTCTTTATTACAAGATAGAGTAGAAGATTCTACAATACATAATCTAAGAAATGATTTATCAGAGATAGCTAAGATGTATGGTCCTATGCGATTTGATGATAGAGCATTTGATAAAATAAATCAAGACATAGAATCTGGATTGAAACCAATACCAACTGATGCAAACCTAGCTGAGTATACACAACGTAGAGTATCTCACTTTATTAAAGTTGCTTTGGCTGTATCTGCAAGTAGTTCTAAAGATAAAGTTATTACTTGGGATCAATGGCAAAGAACTAAAGATTTAATGTTTGAAGTAGAAGAGAATATGCCTAAGGCATTGGCAGGCTTTGGTATGGCTAGAGCGGGTAAACTAGCACAAGATATGGCTGTTTGGACTAAAGAAACTATGCTGAATACAGAGAGAAACTTTGTAAGTCTTCGACATTTTAAGCGCGAATTACTCCGAAGAACTCTCGCACCAGGAGAATCAGAACAGACAGTTAAAGCTATGGAAGAGGCTGGATATATTCAAGTTAAAGACGGTCTTGTGTTCCCAATGAAGTTATGATACAATCAAAAACTCGCGCTCTCTACAGGACAATATGAAAGGATACAAATGAAAATAAATATAGAATACTCACGTGATGAATACCTAACCGAATCAGGAAAGACAATATTAAAAGATAGATACTTACTACCAACAGAAGCCAGCCCTCAAGATGCGTTTGTTAGAGCTGCCAAAACATTTGCAGATGATCAAGCACATGCGCAAAGATTGTATGATTATGCTAGTAAGTTGTGGTTTATGTTTTCCACTCCTGTGTTATCTAATGGTGGTACTACACGTGGTTTACCTATATCTTGTTTCTTAAATTATGTAGACGATTCTCGAGAAGGATTAGCTGATCACTATACAGAAAACATATGGCTGTCTAGTATGGGTGGTGGCATTGGTGGATACTGGGGTGATGTAAGATCACAGGGTATGTCTACTAGTATTGGAAATAAAACTACAGGAGTTATTCCTTTCATGCATGTAGTTGATTCACAGATGACTGCGTTTCATCAAGGCGCAACTAGAAGAGGAAGCTATGCTTCTTATATGGATATATCTCACCCAGAGATTGTAGAGTTTATTGAGATGAGAAAACCAACAGGTGGAGATATACATAGAAAAAATTTAAATCTACATCACGGTGTAAATGTATCTGATAAGTTCATGGAAGCTGTAGTAGCAGGAGATTCTTGGGATTTAATTGATCCACATACAAAACAAGTTATCAATACAACAGATGCTAGAACTCTATGGATTAAATTACTTGAAACTAGAATAGCAACAGGTGAACCATATATAAGTTTTATTGATACAGTAAATGAATCATTACCAGAGACACAAAAGAAACTAGGATTAAAGTTTAATCATTCTAATCTATGTTCAGAGATTACATTACCTACAGCAAAAGATAGAACTGCTGTGTGTTGTTTATCTTCTGTTAATTTAGAATACTTTGATGAGTGGAAAGATAACCCACAATTCATAGAAGATTTAGTGCGTATGTTAGACAATGTGTTAGAACATTTTATTCAGAAAGCTCCAGACTATATGTGGAGAGCTGTCAATTCTGCACGTTGTGAAAGAGCAATAGGTTTAGGTGCAATGGGATTACATAGCTACTTTCAGAAGAGAGCTATATCTATGGATAGTCCTATGTCTAAATCTATAAACGAATATATCTTTAAACATATACACAACGAGGCTCAAGCTGCTAATAAAAAGCTAGGGGCAGAGAGAGGTTCACCCGCAGATATGGAAGGCACAGGACTACGACATTCTCATGTCATCGCCATTGCTCCTAATGCATCTTCATCAGTTATCTGTGGAGGAACCTCTCCATCTATAGAACCACTAAGAGCAAACGCTTTTTCTCAAAAGACTTTGAGTGGCACATTTTTAATGAAGAATAAATACTTAGAGAAGGCATTAATAAAGTATGATAGAAATAATAAAGAAGTATGGAAGTCTATCGTAACTAATGGTGGTAGTGTGCAACACTTATCATTCTTATCTGAAGCAGATAAAGAAGTATTTAAAACTGCAATTGAAATGAATCAAAGATGGTTGGTAGATTTAGCAGCCGATAGACAAAAGTATATTTGTCAATCACAAAGTTTAAATTTATTTTTACCACCAGATGTAGATACTAAAACATTACATGGTATACATCTGAGAGCATGGAAGAGTAAAGTTAAAACTCTATATTACATGAGAAGTCAAGCACTTAAAAAGGTAGAGAACTTATCTAGTAAAATAGAAAGAACAATAAGACAAGACTTTGATACAGATGAAACTGCTTGCGCAGCTTGCGAGGCATAGGAAGGGGAGAGATGTCAGTATTTGAAGGAAGAGAATATTACAAACCATTTGAATATCCGTGGGCGTTTAAAGCCTATGATGATCAACAAAAGATGCATTGGTTACCAAGTGAAGTTCCATTACATGAGGATGTAAACGATTGGAACTCTAAGATGAATGATGCAGAAAAGAATCTAGTAAAACAGATTCTAACATTTTTTACACAAGGTGATGTAGATATTGCACAAGCCTATATGGATGTGTATATACCCATGTTTAAAAAACCAGAGGTGCGCATGATGTTATCCGCTATCGCTACATCGGAGGCTAACCATGCACACAGTTACTCTTTATTAAATGATACAATAGGTATGGATGATAGAGAGTATAAAGCTTTCCAAGAATATAAAGAGATGGCTGACAAACATAACTACCTTTGGGAAAGTAAAGGGGGCACGGAAGAACAAAAGATCATAAGAGATATGGCTGTGTTCTCTGCATTTGGTGAAGGCTTGCAGTTGTTTGGTTCATTTATTATGCTACTAAACTTTCAAAGGTTTGGTAAGATGAAAGGCATGGGGCAGATAGTTGCATGGTCTATACGTGATGAGAATCATCATGTGGAAAATATGATTAAGTTATTACATACTGTATTAGATGAGAAACCTCACGTATGGAATGATAAGTTTAAGAAATCACTCTACGATATATGTAGGGATATGGTAACTCTTGAAGAGAAGTTCATAGACTTGGCGTTCGCACAAGGACCAGTCCAAGGACTTACACCACAAGAAGTAAAGAACTATATACACTACATGGCAGACAGAAGATTACTCCAGCTAGGTTTAAAACCTAACTACGGAGTTAAAAACAATCCGCTTGAGTGGGTGGATTATATTGTCAATGGACAGGCACACGAAAACTTCTTTGAGACTAGAGCGACTGAGTATGCAAAGGGAGCAGTTCAAGGAGATTGGAGTGATGCCTTTTCCTCTTGACAAACCTTATATCATTTGATATAATAACACTAACAACGGAGACAGGGGGGCACAAAGAACCTTACTTCTTCTAGATGCAATATTTAGAAACAGTTTGGGGAACAACTTCCACAACCGTACAAAGGGCTGGTCTTAGGATTAGCCCTTTTCTTTTGGAGACACATGAAAAATAAATTTAATTATCCACACACAACTAAATATGATAGGTTTGCAAAAAAGTTATACCTGTTATTCAGCAATAAATCATTGACTTCTAAGTATAAGTTTGATAGACTCCCAATCAAAGACAAGGACTATTGGAGAGCCTTGGCTGAAATATCAACAAAGGAGAAACTATGGCAAACCCAACAACTTTCTCCGTAACAGAATCATTTGTTAACAAGTGTTTAAACTTCTTTAGCAAAGACGAAACAAACGGAGACTCATTAGAAGATTATTGCAGAGCTGAGTACAGAGAAGACTGGCAGTGGGCATTAAACTTTTATAAAAGAAACAACTCATTTCCAAGTGTTCATAAGATCATAGAGAAATAATTGTAATCGGAATAGGCTAGGCGTAAGCCTAGCTTTGTTCTTTGAATTTATAAAAGAAGTTAGTATCGTCACCTGCTGTCCATTTACTGACAGATTCCACATTATATTCTATAGTTGATACTTTAAAATCTGGTTGCTTTGGTTCTGCAGGAGTCAAAGATTTGTCATAAAACAATGTTCTATTGTTTGGTTGGGCAGCAAAGTGTCCGTTTTCTAATTCTAAAATATTAAATGACTTATGTTCCTCTGGAACTTGTGAGTAATTTATGTTGGGTAAATTATGATCAGCATGGCAACTATCTATTGTAAAAAGATATTCTCCATGATACCATTTCTTTGATGGCGATAAGTATTTTGCTCTAGGTGGTACAGTAATTTTTTCTATCACTGTTATATGATAACTAAAAGCATCCCACAATTCTAGTTCTTCTAGGGGTAAATCTTCTTTAACATTGGGTGAACTAACGAAAGCACTAATTGGTAGCTTATCATAGAGAGCGGCATACTCTGGTATATATGTTTCAAAATACAAAGCTCTGCCTTGTATAGATTTAACAGTAGTCCATATGCCTTCTACGTATTCTCCGTGCCCCCTTTCGAGGTCATAGAGATATTGTTTCTTAACCCAAACTTTTACAGGTGGTACGTTAGCTACTAGAAAAGACATCTAGTGTGCTAGTTCTCTGATGATATAAGATAGTTTCTCCGCACGCATTGGGGTCTGCTTTGCCCAGCGCGAGTCAAGCATTTCATCTGCGGCTAGGTGATAGGTCTTAGTAGATAAATTTGCTAAGAATTTTTTAAACTTACCTACACCCCCAACACCTAGCTGAAATACCATTTCTATAAGAACCTCTTTAACAGGTTGCGGATGATCGTCAAGATTGATATTATTTGCTTGAGCGACCACGTCAGCAGAATTACAGGCGCTTTCAAAATCACTTTCAAACACGGCTTCCAATTGTTCTTGACTATATTCAATACCTTCTTCATAGTTGTCCTCCGTTGTAACGAGGTGACCATATCCTATGGTAGCAAATCCTAAGCTATCCTTATAAACGATATTTCTAAATCCCTCGTGTTCTTTTATTCTCTCCTTAAGTTCTTCAAACATTAAAATCCTCCTATGCCCCAATGTTTATTATGTTCATCTTCGTCTTGCTTTTGTTTTCCTTTTTTGTGATTCAATAAACTTTCTATATATAGCGGCAGGCTTACTCTTGCCAGCAACGCGAGCTCGCTGCTCCATTGCAATAGCTGCTTGAGTTTTATGAGCATGGCTTCTACCGCTTCCACGAATTTTAGACACGCTCTTTCTAGCCGATGCGGCATCTTTGAATCCAAGTCCTTTGATTGTACCTTTTGGGTTTTCGTCTGTGTATAAGTCTGAGTGTTTTTTTGAACCAACAGGTTGTCCTTTCTTTCTAGGTATTCTTGGAGCCATTCTTAGATAGTAATCCCATAGCGCCCTTAGCACCTTTAATACCAAAGCTTGCAGAACAAGCAATATATAATAAATGTTTGTAATAATCTGGTAAACTATGCAATGCTTCAAATCCTGCTTTGATGTGTGGTGTCCATCCAGGAATAAATACTAGCACCGCTGGAATTAACAGGCATAGTAAAATTAGTTCGTCTTTCCAGCTCCCTTTCATTTGATCTACAGCGGAAGCTTCCCACGATATTTTACCTGCGATCTGTTGTTCTTTTAAACTTTTCTGTGCTTTTATTTCTGTCAAAGCTAAGTCAGCTTTTGCTTTCTTAGTCTCAACAAACCCCTTGACTGTATCTCCTATCAAAGATGTTAGAGGTCCTACTAATAGATTTAACATTATGATACCTTTCTAAATCTTTTTGTTTTCTTCTTTATATTCTTTGGTTGAGCCGCGTGTTGTTTACCAGCAGCTCTGGCTTTTCTTTTAGCTCTAGTAGTGGCAGCGTACTCAGCAGGTGACAAAGACTTTATAGCAGCAGAAGGTAGATATCTTTCTCCTGTAGCTTTAGGTCCTTGTGTCGATGGCTTTCCAGATTTGGTTCTCCATTTCTGTTTGGTCCATGACTTTAAACTTCTCTGCGATTTGGCAAGAGCCATTACTTTTTCTTTTTAGACTTCATGATCTTGTCTTGCAAGAACTTAGGTAAAGTCTTTTGAGCTCCAGTTAATTTACCTTTTGTACCATTACCATTCTTAACTTCTTTCATTGGCTTCTGGTTCTTAGCTTTCTTAGACGGTCTACCTTTCTTACTTCCGTAAGTTCCTTTTCCCATTGGCATTATTTTTTCCCTTTCTTTTTCTTAGGTAATTTGCATTTACATTCTTTTATGTGAAATATTTTGCAAATAATTTTTTTAATAATACGAATCATTTGTAACCTCCGCCTTTTGATTTGTATTGTTTAGCTAGCATTTGAGCTTTACGAGCTGACCATTGTCCAGGAGCTCCGCCTTTTCCTCCAGCTTTGATCCTATTAAATAGTGCTTTACGCATACCAGGTTTTGTATAGTTACCTGCTTTATTAACTGTAGATTTTTTCTTCATGGTCTCTGTAGTTTTTTCTTTTTAACTTTTAAATCTTTTTGTATTCTAGATAAAGTAGGTGATGGTCTATTTAAGCTAGACATAAAAGATTTTTTCTTAGCTTGTTTAGACATTAACTTTTTAACACGCTTATCTACGTTAGGGTTTTTAGGCTTTCTCTTTCGAGAAGCGGGAGCTTTCTTCATCATTTGCTCCATTGCAGCTCTGTTCATGGTTTTTATCTACTCTTTGGATTCGGAATCATCTGAGGATTCTTCTACCTTAACAGCATCCCCACCGATTTTGACAACAGGAGCTGTCATTTCTATTGCATCTGTGTGTATCATTAGATAATTATATCACAGTAGAATTTACTTGACAATAGTATAAAATAATGGTAATATACCACAATTACAGGAGAACATCATGGGTAAACCAATAGCAAAAAGCATATTAATTGATGCATTAAATGCAGTAATTAATAACAAGGGTAACAAAGCCGCAGCTTCTAGAGAGCTGGGTATACCACGCACAACATTACTAGAAAGAATAGAACAAGCACAACTACAAGGAGTTAAACCTACAGTCGTGCCCCCCGATGCTGAAGCGGCATTAATAGAACAACAGTATGAACACGATGCAGAAGTTCGTGAATTAAAAAAGAAAGTAGATGTATTAGCTAGAGAAAACTTAGCGCATCAAAGATTAAAAGACAGTTTAATAAAAGCAGAAAAGCATGTAGCCAAGCCGCCAAAATGGCTGACTAAAAATACAAAAGCAAAAGGTGCACCAGGTGTGCCTACTATATTTTTATCTGACTTTCATTGGGGTGAAGTAGTAGATGAACAAGCTGTTAATGGTATTAATAAATATGATAGAGATATAGCATTAAAAAGATTTAAGAACGTAGTAGAAACTACTATTGACTTATGTACTAATCACATGGTTAATCCTAGATATCCAGGAATAATCTGTGCTTTGGGTGGCGATATGATATCTGGTGATATACATGACGAGCTAGCAGAAAACAATGATGGCACTAATATAGAACATGTGTTGGATTTGCTAGATAATATGACATGGGCACTAGAAAGATTTGCTAAAGTTTTCGGTAAAGTATTTGTACCCTGTACCTATGGTAATCACTCCAGAACTTATAAGCAATATCGCCACAAACAAGCGGCAAAAACTAACTATGATTGGATGCTATACAATCTGTTAGCAAGACATTTTAAAAATGATAACCGTATACAGTTCCAAATACCTACAGGCTTTGATACAGTATATAAAGTCTATGGTATTAACTACTTACTGACACATGGAGATCGTCTCGGTGTGGCAGGGGGCACGGGAATTGTGGGTATGCTTGGTCCGATAGCACGTGGTGTGCAGAAGATTAAACAAGAATACCATAATAGAAATAAGACTATTGATTACGTATTACTTGGGCACTACCACCAGTATATATCTCTAAAAGGTACTATTGTTAATGGATCTACTAAAGGATATGACGAGTATGCTTACTCAAATAGATTTACATCAGAGCGACCACAACAAGCACTATGGTTTACACACCCAGAATACGGGGTGACATTCCAAGTTCCTGTAGTAGTTGATGAGCCTAAAGGATCTAAGTCTAAAGAGTGGGTTTCTTGGATGTGTTAATCTAATCCTAGTACCTCACGGTCTCGTAGGTTTCTAATAATTTGACCAGCGGGGTACTGTGTTAGTCTAAAGTTTCTAAATAAATCTTTCATGGCTTCATTCCTTAAAGCATCTACGTCTGGAAAAAAATTATAAGTTGGGTCCATTTTAGAATTAAATACAATTACTTTTTCTAGTGCTTCTTCTAGCTGATCGTTTCCTTTTTCTATAAGATCTCTATCATTTGTCTCTGCGCCTACCATTATATTTCTAAAACCTTCAGTTATTAAATTGTTTATTCTGGTCCTAAACATTCTTGTTTCGCCACCAGTAAATTTTTCTAGGCGCAATGCTTCTCTTTCTTTTGATATTTTAGTAGGAGTAAAACCTATACTCTGCCATAATATATCTAAAGCGTTGAGATCATCAGTTAGCAAAGTGCCTGTAGATGAATACGCTCTTCCGTCTTTAGACATTTCAAAACCTTTGTAAATATTTTTTAAAAATGTAGGTAATAAGGCATCTATATATGTAGAGAATTTAATACCACCTGTTTGAGTTAATTCTTGAAATAATTTTCTAGCATTGTCAATGAATATAGCACCTGGTGCACCAGTTATTGCACTTAAATCTTGTGGCACTGGAGCTCCTAATACATTAAGAGCAGCTCTTGCTTGATCAGATCCTGGAAATCTAAATGCAATTCTTTTATTTATGTCCACATTTGCAACAGCATTTATCAATCCGTTCTCAGCTGCTTCGATTAAAAATTCAGGTGTGCCTAAATCATCAAGCATTACTCTGAAATCTTGTCTTAAATCTTTGTCTACTCCTGTATATATTTTTCTAACTAAATCAAATAAAAATGCACCATCTTCTCCACCAGGTAAACCAAAGAAACCAGCAGATAAGAATATAGCTAACATCATTCTGCCAAATATTTTTTGCCCTGTGTATTTTCTATTCTTATTACCTGCAGTCAACATTCTTAAAAAGACACCCATCATCTGACTGATATATGTTTGAAATAAAAACACAGGAGCGCCAAGACTTCTCATTATTTTAGGTTTATTTATTTTGTTATATAAACCAAATGTCTCTTCAGTTAATTCTTCTGCAATAATTCTAGGAGTAACCACACCACCGTTGGCTGCAACAGCTGCTCTAAATAGTGCATTGTTTTCCATTAAAAATTCTGTAGCATTTTTTCTAAATGTAGGATCTTGAGCTAATCTATGAATAGCTAAGAATGCAGTAGATCTAGCAAAAGTTTCGAAAGTTTGGAAAGCTCCACCGATTATTGTATTTTCTACAGTTCTAAATTTAGATCTTAAACTATTTCTTGTTCTAATATTTAAAGTTCCAGATGGCATACCTGCTTCTCTAACAGCTGAGCCTTGTTTTATAACACCATTAAAAACAGCTGCTAAAAAATCATCAGCTTGATCTTCAGGAAGATTTTCTCTTCTTATATCTAGGAATAAATCTTGATAAGATCTATTTTTACCGCTTAACATTTTACTTGTAATAGCAAATGCTCTTGCTAATTCTTTTTTGGTTTGTACTTCCCCTCCAAATTGTGCTATATAAGGACCTGTTATTTGAAGAAGACTTAGTAACTGTAAAAATGCTGAAGATAAATTACCTCCTAAGTACCACCAGAATCCTAATCTTCTTAAATTTGCAAACTCTTGTTCTGGGTCACTAGTATAATCATACCACTGTTGGTAAGCTCTTCTTTTAGCTGCATTAGGTTCTTTAGCTGGATCTGTTACTTCTTTTAGAAGCCTATTAGAAGAAGTATTGTATCTATTAGCTGCGGCAGCTTGCGCAGCTGCTTGTGCATATTGTGTTAAAGCTCTACCAAAATCATTACTAAATCCAGGAACACCACCTATTTCTCTTCTAGGTTTAAAGTAAAAAGAATAGCCTCTAATATTTCTTCCTACTTTTTTATTTATTATACTATCTAATTCTTTCCGTACTTCTAAATAAGCATTGACATTTACATCTGACAAATGTTGAGCTACAGAATCTAGACTATCAAAATCATCTCCCACCATTTTTCTTAATTCTGCTATACTAACTTCTTGTGCGTTTGATATAACAAAATTACCAGAGCCATACTTCTTTTCAAGCTCTGCTCTTACTTCTGGCTCTTCGTCTAAAAAACTAGTTCCAAATTTTCCTTTATTAAATTGTCTGTAGTCTACTAAATCTCCAGACTGTTTCTCTTTTACTGTAATATAAAAATTTCCGTACCTTTGTAATGGAACATAATCATTCTTTTTAAAATCTTCAAATTGTTTTAAGTCAGCTACTAGCGCAGATAGCCCAGAGCCTTGTGGATTTGTTTTAGTTCCTCTAGTAGTTCCTACTATAGGAGGTACTACTTTAGTTAACACTTCATCTCTACCTGTGTCTGGTTGTAGTATAGTATCAGATTCTTTTAACTTTTCTAAAATATAACTAAGTTGACGATAAGTTAAATTCTCTTGTTCTTCAACAGGCATATTAAAATCTACTATACCATTGTTTGCTAAGTCTGGTCTGTAATCTCTTAATATTCTTAATCCATTTGTTATTACATCTCTAGTATTTTCATCAGCAAGTAAACCTTTGACCACTTCACCATGTAATACTGCTAGAGCTTTTTGTACATCTTCATAAGCACGTGCTGCATTGCCTCTAAGAACAACAGTTTCTCCTGCTTTTACTGTGCTACCAGCGGCTCTTCCATTTTCTTGTGCTACAAAAACTATTTCACCGTTTTCATTTGCCCTGAATATACCAGGAGATCTTTTAGTTATTATTGGCTCGCCTGTCTCTGGATTTACTGATCTTTGTGATATAGGTTGTTGCGATATTTCTAAAGCTTTTATTAAAGCGTCACGAACTTCTGGGTCACCCATTGCTGGTATAAAATAATCTTGTAATATAGAAGTAAACTCTGTAACTATTTCTGTTTGCTTACGATCTTTTGCTCTGACATTTTCAAATAAAAATTCAAAGCCACCACCAGCAATAGCCCAGTTTCTAGGATGTCCAAATATTTTAGAACGTGTGCTCCACTTCTCTAAACTTTGGGTGCCCCCTTTATCAAACATACCTTTGACTTGATTTATCTTGTTATTAAATTGAGCAAAGTCTCTTCTTTGTTGTTCTCTTGTAGGAGGTTCTTGTCCTTGTTCTAGTGGAGGATCACTAGGATCAGGAGTAAATGATCGTGATTCTAATATATTAGGAATAGTGGAATCATAATTGCCATTGTTGTATACGCTCTTTAATTGTGTAGGTTTAAATACTATGTAAGAATCAAATAAATATTTATCAAATAATTCTAGGTCTCTTTCAAATTCATTCCTATAAACAATACCATCGTAACCTTTATTTTGTATTTCATTAATTAATATTTTGTACTGCTGTCTAACAGTTTTATTTTCCATAGCTTTTAATATTCTACGTTGTTCTGCTTTTGTAAATATAGGTTTGTAAACTGTATTGGGTGGTGCTTCTCTTTCACTACGTATTTTAACAGAGGCAGGGTTTTGTACTATTTGAAACTTATTAGGATCTCCTGTTAAAGTTTCTAAAACAACATTAGGTAGCCAATTACCTAGATCTGGCATACGTAAAGGATTTTGTATAGACACCATAACAGGATATACTTGTGCATTTTTTAAATACTCAGCTTGTTTATCTACAGATATATCAACTGGAAAACTAGGAGTTCTATCTTTTAAATTTCTTATTATACTATTAGCTTGTCCTGCAGTACCTACGTGAGCTCCCAGATCTACAGTGTTGCCTATGAATGGTATTTGTTTTGTTGTGCCATGAAATGCTACTAATGGGGCATTTGCTCTATCAATATCAGCTGTAGATAATACTGAAGCTCTGATTAAATCAAATTGATTTTTAAAAGACCCAGGTGAAAGATTATCTGTTATACTATATTTAAAAAGAAAATTCTTAGGTCCTATTAATAAATCTAATATAGCATTTTGAGCGGGTGTATTTAAATATGTATCTAAAAATGTTTCAGTAAAAGTTATTATGTCTGCAATTCTTCTATCTTCTGTAATATATTTATCTATCATACCATGATTTTTATTTGCAAACTTAGATAATTTATCTATAAGAAAAACATACTGCGTTATTTCTTCTTGAGTTGGTATACCTTCTGGGCGACCATTGCCTGTTAATAAATCTAATGCCTTAACTATATTAAGTAAATAAGTTCTAATTAGTACATCGTTTTCTTCTGATATTTTTTCTTCTGCTCCTATGAAAGGTATATTATCTGATGATTTTTCTATACCTTGTCCTTTTCTAAAAGATACAGGTATAGCATTATATAATTGTTCTAGTCTATCTAGATCGGCATTGTCTACCTCATATAGTGCACTAAGACGCTGATCTTCATTAATATAAATTAAAGTATCTTGCCCACCCTCTATTAAATTTTGCGCTACTTGACCATATGTATTAAGATCCATTTTACTTAACGACTGTAAAACTATTCTTCGCACATCAGCATATTCATCACTACCAAAAATACTTATTGAACTTTCAGATATTACTTTTTCAGATTCTTCTTTTAATATCTGTTTTTTCTTTTCTTCAGTTAAAATTTTACCAGCGTCTTCAGAAAAGATACTAAAAGTAAGAGGTATCTCTTCACCTACTTTTAAAGAATCTTCTAATTCATCTAACTCTTCTTTAGTTTTATATCTAACAGTGGTGCCTTCTGGTCTTTCACGCCCAAACTTTTCTTTGTATAATCTATCTTGCTCTTCTTTAGATAATATGGTACGAACTATCTCCCCTTTTTCTTTTCCTTTTTTAGATACTTGTCTATCAGGCGTAGGGAATTTAATTATGTCTGCAGTTTTTTTTATTTCTGGGAACTGATTTTTTATACTAGGTTCTAATCTATTTTTTATAAGTAAGTTAGCATTAGCATTATTAGTTCCTTGTCCTGTAATTTTTATAGCATTATGCGTGCCCCCTTTAACCACAGAGTTTTTAAACCATGCTTGGAAGTTACTTCTATTTAAAAGAGTAGATTGTTCTATATTTAAATCTTTAGTCTTTTGTAACTCTTTATCTTTTCTATCTAAAAATTTCTTACGGATTATACCTAAATCAGCTTCTTCAAATATATCATGTACACTCTGATAATTTCTATTTAGTAAAATATTACCAATGCCTCTTAATATGTTTTCTATAATATCAAATATCTTTTTAATAATACCACGTGGTTGATATTGATTAGCTTTGTATTGAGCAAACCTATCTGATATTGCTTCTAATTGTTGTACAAAACGGGGGGCACCCGCATATCTTTGTTCTATTTTAAACTCTTTTATCCATGATTTTTCTGCAGCGTCTAGTAATCTTTTTTGTTGTTCAGGTGAAAGCATGGTAAATATAGCATGCATTGCTTCGTGATGTAATGTATACAGTCTAGGGTCTTGATTTATTCCAATAATTGATGGATCTGCCATATTATTTTTAGCTATAAATATAGCTACTTCAGCGTCTCTTGTTGCCAAGTCAACTAAATTATAGTTACCAATAAACTGGAAGAAACCATTACCAGGAAAACCATCTGCTCCTTTTATCTCATCTACAAATTTTAAATCTACATTGGGTCCAACAGTACGTAAAAGATAAGATCTGAAATCTGCTTCCATAGATGGCAGGTCATCATATACTGAGTCTTTTAATTTAGGTGGTTTAGGTGTGATGTTATTAAACTTGTTCCAAAACTTGTAATATCTTTTCTCTCTTATTATCTTTTTCTGCCCAAGGATTTTGTTTTTAACATCTTTAGGTATAGATTTTAAATTGTTAAAATCTTCATCGGTTAAAGTATCCATGCCTAAAGTAATTAGTAATTCATTAACATAGACTTTAGCTTCTTCTATACTTTGTATCTTACCTTCTAAAGCTTTTATTTCTCTTGCTTTTTCTTGAGGTGTTAAAAAAGTAGATCTATTTATCTTGGCAATCTCATCTTTAAACTTTTGTATTCTACTATTAAAAGTAGATGCAGGTCCTAAGTCTTGATACTTTCCATTAATTATATTTTGCAAAGCTCTTAGTCTATCTCTTGGTCTGGTAGATTTTAAAAGTTTGTAGGCTTTTATCTTATTTATTTCTTTAGGATCTGTAGCATCTTTTAATGCTTGATCAAGTTCTGCTGTAGTATACCTGTCTATTATACCTAAACTTATGCCAGTTTTTCTTAATTCATCAGCTGTTAAAGGTTCGGATATTATTTCTTCTCCTATCTTTTCCATTTGTTCAAATGTAAAAGGTTTAAATTTTATCTTATTGTTAATAATATTTTCTAATTGTAATCTTCCGTTAGTCTTTGATTTAGCATCTTTAGAATTTACATCGTTTAATAATCTTTGTATAAATCTTCTACCGTTTTCTCCTTTAAAATATCCTAGAGAATTTAATGTGTCGTTTTCTTTAGTGCTTAATTCATTTAGATTATCAGAAGCTATATCAGCTACATCTTGTCTGTATACTGCTTCATCATTATTACCTTTAATACCTTTTAAGTCATACCCTCTGCTTTTTAATTTTCTTTCATTAGCTTGATGAGTCTTAGTATTTATTAAAGGTCTGTTTTTAATTTCTTCATCTGATTCAGTAAACTCATCTATTGGTTTTTCTTCTGGGGTTTTTACTTCGGGAGTTTGCACAGCAGGACCTGCTAATGCAGCACCAGGTGCATTCTTTTTTACAGCATCTTGAAAAGTCATACCTTGTTTCATATCTCTAGCAATACCTTCTGCTTGTTCTGGCGATACTCCTACTAAACCTGTAGGAATTCTGCTAGCTTTTGGAGGTGGAGATTCTGGGGCTTGTGTTTGCTCTTTGAGTTCTTCTTTTGTAGGTTCTATTGGATCAATTACTAAAGATATGTTAGGTCTATCTGAAACAGGAATAATTTGCTGTGCTCCTCCCTGTGTGCTATTTAAAACATAAAAATCTTCACCATTCATATTAACAATACCTGTAACAATAAACTCAGGAGTTACTGCATCGCCTTGTTTGTTTTTTACTAACTCACCATTCTTATCATAGATAGCTTGAATGTTAGATACGTTTACTCTTTTTCCTGCTATGTCATCAATGTCTTTTCCTTGCACTCTAAAAGTAGCATTGCTTATTGACCCCTTAAAATCTTTATCTCTATCGCTAGGACTTATAATGTATTTGTATGTACCACCTGCAGCTCCGAAGGGGGCACCGCCAAATGCACCCATAGCACCTGCGTTAAGAACTGTTTTGTAAAACTCTGGATCATTTACTTGCTCTTGTAAAGCTCCTGTAATATCGCCATCACGTTTTCCTTTTTCTAATGTACCTGCTGTTTCTACTAAAGATTCTTGGATAGTTTCTGCTCCAGCTTCTCTAGCCATTGTAGCTGCTACGTCTTTTGTAAACTTTCCTAAAGTATATTTACCTACACCCTCTTTTGTAGATTTACCTATTATTTTTTCAAACCTAACTGGTGCACCTAGTGCTATTTCAGCTGCTGTATATAAAGGAGCTAACGCCATAGTGACACGTAAGTCAGGATCATCCGTTACTTCTAATTGTCCTTCTGTTATATCAGCACCTGCCATTGCTGTTAAGTATGCTCGGCTAGCATATTTGCCAAACTTGTTGCCTAATTGTGTTGCTCTTATAGAAGCCATTGGTCCACCAAAAAGACCTATGGCTCCTCCTATAACAGGGGGAGCGTATCTTAAAAAAAGAAATGGTATGGATGTAGCAAATGCGTTACCCATAGAACCTGCTGCAAAATCTGTAAAGTGTTGAAGTTTACTTTCGCTATTTAATATGTTGAATATATTTAGGTCATACTCTTCTAGCTGACCCTCTTCATTTAAAAAGAATCTCTCTGCATCTGCTTTTAATTGATATTGCCTAGTAACAGTTTGCCACTTCTGTTGCATTTCTTCATTGTCTATTGCATCTCCTATGATACTCATTATATTAGAAGGAATTCTTTTTACAAAGTTAGCACCACTTTTAAATTGTTTAGTAAAAGCACCATCGTCTAGACTCTCAAGTGGTATGGCTTCTGCGTCTAATCCAGGAACAAATAAGTATCCTTTATCAAACATATCATTGATAAATTGATCAGAGTTAATTACTTCTTGTATTTTATCTTTAGACATATCCTTTGGAACAATCATAGTTGGTCCATTAGGATCAGCTGATAGTGCTAGTTTAATTGAGTTTTCGGGAGAAGTTGTAGATGTAGGACTTACATTAAGATTTTGTAAAGACTCTAATAATTCTGTTCTAGATGGTCGTAAGTTTATTTCTGTTGCCATGTCCTTTACACCTTAGTGTATTCAGAGAATATTATTCTCTTAGTTATTTTAAATAATCGTTTATGTTTAATGTTACAGGACCCACAGGAGAATCAAATGTACCAGTAGTTCCTGCTGTGGTTTGCCCACTACCTTGATTATTAACATAGTTTGCTAGTTGTGGGAATTTTTCTTTTAGCATTTCAAACATAAACGCATCGTCAATATTTTTTAAGAAAGGATTTACGTCTTCTTTATCTAGAGACTTAATAAACCCATCTAAATAAGCTGCATCATATCCATCGTCACCAGGCTCAAGTCCTAGTCTAGCAGCTTCAGCAATTCCTCTAATTGTAGCTTCTTGTACTTTCTCGCTAGGAAGTCCTGCTTTTATAGCATAAGCTTCTGCTTGATTAGCCAAAGCCTCATTGTATCTTCTTTTAGATGCAGACTCTAAAGCTTCTAGATAAGACTTTTGCTCTTCTACGTCTGCTTCTTTTTGTACCTTAGCCGCTTTAATAGTACTAGGGAATAGACCTTCACCTTCTAGTAATCTTAAACCTAAGTCCATTAAGAAATCATCTTTCTTTAAAAGACCATCCATAATTTTTCCTATCTTAGTTCTATCATCTTTTTCAGGAGTAGGTTCTTTCTTATCATCACCTTTTTTGTCTTTCTCTTCTTTCTTTTCATTTGATACTTTTGTATCAGATATTATATTCTCTGGTAGATCTTCAAATACAGTGCCTTTAACATCTATATTTTTTTCAGGAAATGTCATTCTTTCTTTTTCTTTTCTTTTATCTATGGCATCTTTTTGTAATATTTTAAACATGTCAAATATATTTAGTTCTTGGTCAGAACCAGGAACCCCATCAACTTTTGGTTTCTTTGATATGATATCTTCTATGTAGCTATCAGGTAAAATTTTTTTTAAAAGCTCATTACCATCCGCATTTGCAAAAGCATCTGGAATATCTTCTGTAACAAATTCTTTTATAGGATTTATTGTGCGGTCTATAAATTCATCAATTGCACTTGGAGGATTCAGTTCTTTCTCTAATTTTTTTAATTGTAATTCTTTCTCTTCCGCTTCACTCAATTCTTCTGGTACTGTGGGGAGCATAGAAGAATTTACTAAAGCACTTAAACCCTTATTAGTTCCTGCAGGAAAAATAAATGGGGCTAAGTTTGAATCTTTTAGTATACCACCAGGAGTATTCTTTCTAGCACCATATGTATCTAATCCTAATGTTCTTAATGCATCAGTAGAAAGATTAAAATCATCATCTAAAGTTAAAACTAATTCTCCGTCTTTACCTATTTGTACTCCCATTAGCTAAAAAATCCTGTTATATCTCCCCATGTTAATCCTAAGTTACCTGCTGCTCCCAATGCGCCTATACCAGCACCAGCTATTTGTCCAAACAAACTAGGTTGTTGAGGAGCTGGACCCATTGTAGTAGTCATTGATCCTGTTGGAACACCACGTAATATATCAGAGTAGAATCCGAGTTGTTGTTTCGGAAAGTCTCTTTCTTGTACAAATTGATTGTACCCTAAATCTAACACTGCTTGATCCATACCTCTTTGTAATCCACCAATACCTAGTTGTCTATTTATATCGGATGATTCTAATGCATCTGCAGTTGCAGCAGTTTGCGCCATACCTAACCCTGAAGCTAACTGTGTTTTTCTATCTTGTTGTGCTGCTTTTAAAGCCGTGTCAAAAGCTCTAGCTTGTGCCTGTGTATAAATATCACCAAGACCTTGTTGTAAATTTCTTTGACGTTCTGCTTCTACTATGTCTGCTCTTGATCCACCAAATGCACCAGCTTGTGCAGCTTGTGCTTGATTAGCTACTTGTTGCATTTCAGATCTTCGTGTTAATTCTCTGGCTGCAATATCTGCTACGTTTGTCATATATGGATTCATATATGTTGATATGTCAGCGGCTGCTGGCATTCCTGCGGCTGTCGCAGCTGTAAATGCTTGTGCCCCTCTGAGACCACCAAGACCTCTGCCTTGTTGAGCCTGTGCCATAGCTTGTTGTTCTAGATCAGAAAAGCCTGCAAGTCTAGGTCCTGTGTACGGTATAAAATTTTCTTTTGCTACATCACCTGCAGTTGCTACTAAAGATTCAGCAGCTCTTTCCATATACTCAGGAAGTTGTACCTGACTTGTAGAAGTTTGTTGTGCCTGTTTAGTTCCAAATAAAAAATCTAACATTATTCGTTACCTCCAAACAATACAGGAATATCATCTTTTAAATTTACTCCTTTAGCTCTATCTACTGCATCAGATAAATTTTCTAATAAATTCTGACGATTAGGATCTCCTGTCATAAATCTGTTTCTTAGTGATTCAAGAGTTAATGGCATGTTAAATCTTCTTTGTAAGTTACTAAAGAAATCTATCTCTTCTTCTTCATCTTCTTCTTTTTTTGCAGTGTCTTGACTTGGTGCAGGAGTTTGTTTATTGTCATTACCACCACCTCTATTGCGTCTTCTCATTTCTTCTGCAGCCATCATGGCATCTTGTTTATCATAAAACTCTTTTAATTCTTCAATAGTCATGTCTTCTAATTTTTTACCACTGCCAAATAATTTACCTAATATTCCTGAAATACCAACACTTCCAAAAAGATCAGCTACGTTTTCAACAAAGTTTTTATCTCTAGGTAATTGTCCGAATGTTTTTGCAGCACGTAAAATATTTTTAGTATCATCACCTAGCATAGTGTTGCCAAACAAATCTTTACCTCCGTAGTCATAAGCAGCTAAACTAGATTTTAATGCATCAACTGCTGCATCGTATTGTTCTTTACCAGCTCCTGGTGTTGTTTTTTCATATTGTTTTAATAAGTCAACAATACCTTCTGCAGCTTTAATGGGATTATAACCTGGTGATGTAATCGTTTGATCTCCAAAAGTAAATTTCTTATCAGGGTCTACACCTAAACTACTTACAAGATTAGATAATCTATCTTCTTTTATAGCAGCTTCTAATCCTGCTTGATTAAGTTGGAATTGAGTATCAGCTGGTCCTGTAGGTCCACTAGTTGGTTTATCATCATCATCTCTATCAGGTTTAGATGGAGGAATATTAAAATTTCTTTCTCTTGCTGCTTTTAAATTTCTAGCACGGTCTATCATGCCTTTGCTTACACCACCGCCTTCTTTGCCATCTGTAATATAGAAAGAAGGTATACCTGTGACAGGTTCTGGTTCACCTGAACCACCTAGTAGTTTAAGTATGCCCGCTTCTTTTGGATTAATGTATGCAAGAGATTCACCTTCAGGCGCTAATGTATTAATAGTTCTTGCAAAATTTCTTAATTGTGATTGTACATTGTCTAATGACATATTATAAAAATCTGGGTTCTCTGGTTTAGCTACAGGTAGTTCGTATATACCTCTATTGTTTCTCGATTCTTTTTTAAGTAATGCGGCAACACCTGGTGCAACTTCATTTGTGCGCACCGCCATATCACCTGGATTAAGAGGACCTGCAAACTGCATCTAAATATTATACCTTTTTTGTACCTTTCTAACAAGGGGGGCACGGGCAAATTTACAGTGGGTTATTTGTATCACTCGTTACCTCCATTAAACTTACTATTACATGCAGTCTGCCAGCTGTTACAGCCTGCGCTTTTAATATCTCAGTAGCTTCCATAACTAAAGGATGTGTCAATATCTCATCTGTTGCATCACCACTTACAGTTTCTTTCTTTAATCTAAATACAGCAGAGCTAGCATCTGTGATTGTTAAGGTTGCTGTGTCACCTGAGCCAGAGTCGTCAGATACTAATATCGATTTAATAATAGCTTTGGTCTCTGCAGGACATGTGTATATAGTGGTATTATTTGTTGTAGTTAAATCTACTTTTTTACTTTTATATTCTATAGCCATTAACTTAAAAACCAACTCATAGAAGTCTGCTCTGTTTGATCTGCAATTTTAACAGGAGGATTTTCTTCTGAGAAATCTTTTAATTTTAAAACCTGCAGTAGTGTATCAAATGTTTTAACATCTATCTTGCCTTCAGCTCTTTCTTTATAAGACGGTTCTGGATATGCAGGCTTACTATATATTGCCATTACCTAGCTCCGTCTACTCTTCCTTCAGCTCTCCAAGTTCCTAAACGCCATGCCACACCTGTAGTATCTGTTTCATATCTAGCTTGAAAAGATCTACCTCTAGCACGCATATCTAATTTGTTATCTGTATTAGATATTGTAAAAGGTCCTTTTGTTATTTCAGTATCTTGTGGAAATACTTTTGTCTTCAAAGTAAATTTAATATTTGTACCTGCACTATACGTTACATCAGGTATAACTCTATTTACAAAATAAAGATTGTCACCATTAGCATCACCATTAAAGAAACCTGTTTCTACAAAAGCTGTAATAGCAGAACCTGCTGCGTCATTTCCAGACTCTTGATTATATTGTAAACCAGTTTTATCTACGGTTAGTGGGTTAGCAAAGATATTAGAATCTACCCATGCTGTTCTGTCTAGAGTTCCTATTGACCAGTTATTATCTATATAATTATATATAACATACTTATCAATATCATCAGAGCTGCCTGATGGATAGAACCACCATATCTCATTAAACTTAATGTTCTGACCAGCAAATACTTTTTCTCTTTGTACTTGATTAAAGTCATCAAATACGTGCTGTAATACTGGGCATGGTAAAGTTCTTACTGCACCATCATACATATAAAAGTTATCTACACCCATCCAGAATGATGCACCTTCTATCGTAGTAGCTGCGTTCTTAGATATGGTGCCTGATATCTCTCCTAGTACAGAGAATGAAAATGTAAAAGGTGGACCAATAAACTGCATAGAATAAACATCTACATCTGTCCAAACAAATATTTGACCACGACCTTTTTCTACTGCTTCTATATTAGTTCCTGTACCTAGCCTTTGTTCACCAGCTGTGTTTGTTATTTGTGCGTTCCATGTACTTAAACTTTCTTGGTCTGAGAATCTTATAGTCATTCTGTCATATGTAGAAGAGCCTTGAGGATTAGAACCAAATACAATTAAGTGTCTGTCTGGTGTAGATACTAACACTTGCCCAACTTTAGTTGGTATCTGTGAAGCATCTCCACTTAATGTGTTTGTCACATAGTATGCTAATGTAGTTCCTCTAAAAGTACTAGGAGCAGCAACAAAAGCACTTACATCAAAGTAATATATTGTATCTTCACCACCACCTACAGAAGCTACGATGTCCTCACCAAAAGCATCCATAGACCAAACTCTAGGAGATAACACAACACCAGAAGCTGAACGTGCAGTACCCCATGAAGAAGCTCCCCATACACCAGCACCAAAACCATAACCTGTTAAACCATCATCTGGTCCATTGTTTGTTAAGTATCTTAATGTAACAGAACCTCCGCCTGTTTGACTACCACTACTTGCTGTGCCTGAAGAAGCCACAATAGAATATTGGTTTGCACTTATATAAGTACCTATGTATTCTCCAGCTGCTATTGTTACTCCATCAAGAGTCACTGCTGTGTCTATAACAACACGAGAACCTGGACTAGTGTTAGCCAAGCCGTGATTAGTATGTGTTACTGTGACAACATTAGAACCTGCAGAACCTGTAGTGTATGGATTAGTTAAAGTTATTGGGTCTGTTCTAAATGGTGTAATGTCATAGACTGCACCACCATACTCCACAAAGAAGTGAGTTGATGTTCCCATAAATATAAACTTACTACCATCTGTATCTCTATGTGGGAATATTTTACGGCATTGCCCTTGTAGTTGTGATGAACTAAATCGTTTAGTCCAGCCACCTATCTTCTCTGCATAGCCTTGAAAGAAGCGCACCTTATCTGCGTTAGTATAACGCATCTGCGCTTGATAATCTGTTATGTCTGTGATAACTCCTGGAGGCGCTGTTAATTGTACTAATGGCATTTGCCGTGCCCCCTTCCTACCTGTTATTAGGTATACTTATTAAATAACTCTCCATCCACATTATCTTCTCTTTGATAATGGCAATGTCCTGTTGCATTTGAGTAATCTTATCTACTTTGTTTTCAACAGCATCTAATCTTTCAGACCACATGCCCCATGTCATGGCTATACCAAAAGCCATTACTATGTATGGTGCTATTAATTTAATATCTATCTTCATGGTTTAGTTGGCCAAGTTACTGAGTTTACTTTTTCTACTGTGTCTAAGCCTTCTGTTAAATCCCTTAAATCTTGTCTATATTTTTTCTGTGCGTCTGTCATGGTGTTATCAGAGGTACCCCACCAATCTGTTTCTGCGATTAATCTATTTCTTTTTCTTCTAAGTTCTTCCATGCTTCTATCAAGAGCACCATCTGCCCATGCTTTTTCTTCTGCATCTCTTGCAGTTTCTTCCTCTGCTGTAAACTGAACTTTTTCTCCATTTATATTATGAAATCTAGGCATTAATTTACTCCAAATAATTTAAATGTTCCACTAGCTATAGTACCACTAGCCATAAAAAATCTAATGGCATTTACAGCACTTGTTGATGTAATATTAGCACTACCTATTATCATTCTCATGGTCGTGGAATTATCCATGAAAGTACCAAGTATAGCTATATTTTTATACAAGCTACCCGCAGGATTAAATAGATGAAAATCAAAACAAGCACCTTCTCCTGTTGCACTACCACAACTACCACTGCCTGTTATTTGTAAAGGGTCCATATTTGCGGATGCATTTACTTCATCTAATGTTCCTGAAGAAGCATTGTTCTCGTGACTTATTGATCTTTGATAACTTCCCAAATCGCCTGTAAAATTATCAGTTGACGCTAAAAATTTTAAATGTTGTGCATCTGTACCAGGCACTAAATCTATTACTGAAACGATATATTTTTTATAAGCGCTTGTAATATAAGTTGAATTAAAAGTTATAGTGGTATCACCACTAGCTGAAATTGTATGTAGCAAGTCATAACCTGCTCCACTAACTGTGCCTGTGAAAGCAAAATTGTTTGCTAAATTTAATTTAGCAGATGTAATTGTGCTATCTGCAAAAGCTCCTGCGGGTAATGTATTAAGTGCCATTATGCTAATATCTCCGTAGCCATACCAATTGAAACCTCTGCATCACTATAACCACCAGTATTTGCTGGCATATTTAAAGTCCATGCCCCAGAATTAGTTTTTATTTGTAAATCATATTGAGTAGCAGAAGTTGTATTAGGCGAGTCTAAATATACTAAAGGCTGTGGTTGTGTGTAATAAGCCGACTGACTATCAGCAGGCCATCTAGTAACTATGAATGGATCTGATTGAACATCTGATCCAGCAGTATTATTTCTAATTTTTAACATAACATTAGCAGATGATGTATTACAACCAACACGAGGAGTAAACATCAGTAATACTTTACTAGTAGCTGCACTAGGAGTAATAGTTACAGAATAAATAGTTACATAACTAGTAGAACTTGATGTTTCTGTATTTGATTTAATTGTTTGCACTACTTGTCCTACTTTACCAACAGGAGGGAAAGCTGTACCAAGAGTTACACTACCTGAACCATTAGACGTGATAAGATTATTATCACCTGAGTCATTAATTAAATTTACTTTTAGTTTACTGGTCATCTATACTCCTACTAACTTGTACGCTCCAAAATATGTAGGTGAAGCACTAGAGGCTCCATAAATACTTGGTGTTCCAGAACCTACATTTGCTTTTACATACATCTCCACATAATCAGTGGTGTTAAAATCAACAATCATACTAATAGCTTGTATAATTTGGTTACTTTTAGCGTTAGAATTATTACTAGGGTCGATTGCATTTCTAGCTAATTCAGAGCCATTTTTATAAAGAATAATAGCTCCATATTGATATTCTTCTCCATTACTATTACTTGCATTGACTTGACCATAAACAAGATACTTACCTGCCACTGTTGGTGTAAATCTATAGTTTGTGCTATTATCGTACTTACTATCAGTGTCAAATAATTCAGTATCAAAATCTATTTTTGTATCGGTGCCACTTGAAATATTTGTACTTGAACTCTTGGTAGCATGAAAGGCGGGAACGCTAGTAAAAGGTCCAGATACAGTATCCCCTGTCTCACCAATCGTAATTGATGAGCCTGACTGCTTTATAATCTCATTTACCTTTAACTGTGATGCCACTTATTACTCCTTATGATTTAGGGTTTGCGTCTTTAATAGCTTTGATTCTAGCTTTCCATGCATCTATATCTTTATAGATTTCATCTAGCTGATCACCAATATCACCGTAAGCTGCTCTACGTGTAGATCTGACTACATTGTTTGCCTCTTCAGTATTACCTGCTGTTTCGTATGTAGCAAGTTGATCATCTGTTGGTTTATCAAGTCCTGAAACATTCCATTCTTTTATGTAAGGACCCTTACCATCAGAATCATCCTGAAGTAAAACGTCTTTTGTAAAATCCACAGTCTTTGAGTTAGCCTCACAATAAAGTTTTATCTTTGTTGATAACTGTGCCACTGTTTACTCCTATCCGCTAAAGTCTGCGTATTCCACAACCTTAGCACGTTCTGCTGCTCTTTTTGTTTTTACATCAGAAGGCATAGCAGTTCCGCCCTCTGCCTCTCTGATTGAATACCAATCAGTAGATGCAAGATAAGCTCTTGCAGTTTCGTTGATTACTTTTTGATCAGCAAACTTGTCTTGTTTGTCCATGTCGGCTTTGACTTTTGCCCAAGTAACAGCATCTGGCTTAGAGCCAAAAATAGCTGTACCGTTAGAGTCAGCGCCAGATACCCACTTAACTTGCGAATTAAACTCCGCTTCAGTAGAGGGGGCACCAGTTATGACAAACTCGTATGTACCGATCGATTGTATTGCTTGTGCACAATCTGCCATTGTTTACTCCTTATAATATCACTAGTGTTCCACCACTAGCTACGGTTATTGTTTGTCCTGAGGACACTGTTATAGGACCCACTATACTAGCATTTTCAGATGCTGCAATAGAGAGCCCCCCTGTCAAAGTTTGTACGTTTCGATACGCGCCTTGAATACTTGTTAGTTTCGCAGCAGTAACTGTTGCGTCACTTGGAGTACCTATGTCTAAAGTATCTCCGAATATCTGACCTGAAAACGTAGCACCGTTTGCAGGTGGTCCTGTAAATGCTATTGTACCAGATGTTGAGCCCGCTGTAAAGGCTGTTCCTGGTACTTGATAGACACCATTTATATGAATCATTAGCGATGCTAGTGAACCTATTGTTTGTGTGGTGCCCCCTACAGCTATAGTAAACTGTGTGT
>Ga0209348_1000335_pt1 | contig 25808 bp, 37 predicted proteins | sample ETNvirenome_2_30_FD_184065 | JGI IMG/M metagenome (GOLD analysis project Ga0209348, IMG submission 184065) | Marine viral communities from the Pacific Ocean - ETNP_2_30 (SPAdes) (version 2) | ecosystem: Environmental > Aquatic > Marine > Oceanic | place: Pacific Ocean | collected 2013-06-22
ATGTATATGCACCATCAGGATATGATCCAGTTGCTTCCAAATTGACGTATGGGCCTGCAAATGCAGCACCAGCGAATAGGAATGGAGAGGCAGCTACTGCTGCAATTTTAGACTTAATAGACATTTTGTTTATGTTTATCTCGCAAGCAATAAAAAACCTGCGGATGGAAATTCTTTCGACTAAGAATTTTACATTCTACGCAGGGTACGATCTTTCGGGCCTTTGTTCTATGTAATGATATTTAGTATACACTTTGTTTGGGATTGTGTCAACCCCCTGACTTTTGTACGGATTTCCAGTCATTGTCAAACAGTTCCAACCCTTTCTCTGTCAAGATATGATTGTACATCTTGTTGAATACAGTTGGTGGAATTGTGCAAATGTTTGCTCCATACTCAAATGCTCTTCCAACATCTCTTACATTACGAATTGATGCAGCGAGTATTTCAGTATATACATTCTGTCTGGTATAGATGTTTGCAATGTCCTTAACAAGACATAAACCACCGAATGAATTGTCATCAACTCTACCAACAAATGGTGAAACATATGTTGCACCTGCTTTTGCAGATAGAATGGCCTGTGATGGTGAGAATATAAGAGTAACATTTACCTTGACAGATGGTGTAAGTTGCTTACATACCCATAGTCCCTCTGGTGAACATGGAACTTTGATTGTGGCATTTTTACCAAACTTGTTTGCAAGTCTTCTACCCTCTGCAAGCATGATCTCATCATCGCCTACAACTTCCATGCTGACATCGGTAACACCCATGTCAATGAGCTCTTGGTAAACATCCTCTGGATCTCTACCACTCTTTCGGATGAGTGTGGGGTTTGTTGTAACCCCATCAATCAATCCAGTTTCAAATGCAGAACGTATAACCTCTACGTCTGCGGAATCAATAAAAAGTTTCATATTATAGTGTGTGGATTACTCTGCAGCTTCAGCAGGTGCCTCCTCTGCAGGTGCTTCTGCCTCTGCTACTGGTGCTTCTTCCTCTGGAAGTTTAACACCTGTTTGCTCAAGATATTCAATGATACCTTGTACTTTTAGTCCAAGTTCTCTTTTAGAATTGATTTGCTTATTCAATTCTTCAATCTCTTTAACTATGTTATTTCGTTGCTCGATAGCAGACTTTAAATGAGTTTGTGAGTCAGTCATCTTCAATAAATTTCGACTTAGTATATATACCCCCATAGTATAGCATCTTTTTTTAAATTTGCAAATGCTAAATAGAGCTACATCAAATAGGTAAATTTACAGATGAAAAAACTACTACCTATATTATTGTTAGCAGGTTTTAGTTCACCTGCAATGGCTGATATAACACATAAGTTATCAAGTAGTGTACAGTTAAGCGTTGCTGCGGCCGCAACTCAGGTTGAGCGAATCGGAACATCATACTCCGTATCAGGTTCTGGTGTTGATACAACATACACACCAACAGGTGGAAGTGCAGTAAGTGATGGTATTGGTTCATTAAGCATATCAACAGGTGTTGGTGCGATTCCATCTTTAGAAGCAACTCAGAAAACAGCAGGCTCAGCATTCAGCTTTAGCCAGACATTCACTCAAGGTGATGCTCTAGCAACATCAGCTCCTACTGCAGGAACAGTTTCAAACTTTAGTAACCAGACATCTACTGGTTCAGGAACTGCTGGTGATTTAGCTGGTACAATCACAACTGCTGGTGCAGTGACACTAACAGCAGGTGGTGCTGGTACTGTGGCTACTGGTCAATTTGTCAACGAACTCACAATCGACTGATGATAAATGACTTCCTTGATAATTTGGCAGCACAACAATATCTTAAAATGCACGACCACAAAGATGAAACTTGCGATGGTTGTGGTTGTGTCTGCCCTTGTGAATGTCCAGACTGCGATGTCTGTTCCTGTGGTGCCTAATTTCACACAGGGCTCGATGACCTCAAACACAGAGACAACTTCCACTGTGGCTGAGACCATAAATAGTATGAATTATAATACTGGCTATCAGTATGTAATTACGGGAACAAATATTTCACATGATGGCGATACTATTTCCGCACCTAATTCAACTGGAAATAGTAATACATTAAATGGAGTGACTTCAACATGGACGAATTTGGATCTACAAAGCAAACCGAACTTTACGGTAACAACACCGGGAGCACCCTTTCAATTTACAGAAAGTTATTCCGGGCCTGGCCTCTCAAATCACACAATAATACAGAGGACAACAACTATCCAAAGCGTAACAAACACAACAAGCACCTTCTCAAACTGATTTCAATCTGTTTATTAGGAACTGCATCACCTACATTTGCGAGTGATATTGGTGGTGTTTCTGCGACTGCGAATCCCGTGGCCAACTCTTCAGGCTCCGTGACCAATCAAGCTATACAAGTATTACAAGGCCCATATATTACAAACACTTATGGTAACGGAATACAATGCCAAGGCCCTACCATGAATGTTACTCCATTTTTCACCGGAAACATTGCCATAAAACGTCCATATGAGGATTATTGGATGGATCCAGTCTACAACAATGTAGACGCAGATAATGACGATGTGCCAGATAATCCCGGCCAAATTTTGTATTATAAACCTGTAAAAACAAATCAAAAAGATAGTAGCACAGTATCACTCGGTGTCTCTGCTACTTGGTCAAAACCGTTAGATAAAGAATTACAGCAGCAATGTAAGGATGCAGCAGCAGCGAATATTGCATTGATGCAACAAGCAAATGCAAATAAAAGATTAGACTTTGAAATAGCTCGTTTGAAAAACTGCGGAGAGTTGATGAAAGCTGGAATTATGTTTCATCCAAAGTCTCCTTACTACTCTGTATGTGCTGATGTAGTATTAGTTAATCCACCCGGAGTTGTAGCAGAACACAATCATACCATCGAACATAAACCTTTACCAACTACTATACCAACTGGTGATGCAAGTGTTTTAAAAGAAATATCAATCGGTGGGAATTAATTCTTTTTCTTAATTGGAGGTAGACCCTTCTTTTCGCGATACTTATTCGTTTTAATTTCTGCACGAGTAGGTGGTTCAACTTTTTTACCTAGTTTTTTCTGCAGAGTCTTCCATAATTTTGTAATTACAGGTTTAAAAATTCTTAGTAGTAATGGTGTTGCAGCAGCACCTGCTGTGGCCACAACTGCGATTGCAACTGTTGTGGTTGTCTGATTTATTGATGGAAGAAATTTTTCAACAGGTGTGGTTGGTTCATATAATGTCTCACAGGTTTTACCATTATCAATGAGTCGATGTCCCACAACTCTCTCATCACCTGATTGAGTAATATCACCAACTCTTAATTGTGCTGGGCCGGGACATGGTACTTCTTCTTTTCCACCAAGGTCTCCAGTGGGTGGAACTTCTGGTGCATCGATTTCTGGTGGAGGAGATACTGGTGGTGGAGGAGTTTCTCTTTGAATGATTAATTGCTCTGGTGTATAATCCATCGCATCATAAGAAGGATATTCACCATGAGGACATAAAGTTGTAGATCCCTTTTCATCCTGATTCACAAGGTCATGATCAAAAGGCATCCTCGTCACATGATCTTTATTATCCCTATGCATCTTCACACAGCCCGGCATCTCTACGATTGGAAAACCAATTTGAGTTGTTACAGGAGGGTGATTACTCGGAACAAATGGCACACCATTCAACCATACTTCATTTGTACCAAACTTTGGTATTACAACATTTGGTATGTTAATCTCATTTATTTCCGACATTTACTTTACCTGTCGTAGGTGGCATCATTAAAATGACACTTTGATGAACCTGTTGATTGATTTGTTCTGTCAACCACTTTCGATTCTCCTCGACTCTTGCTTCACGAGTAATTAACCCATACATCGCAACAGTAAATACAAAAAGATTTAGTGCAACAGATACACCAACACCAATTTTAACAAAGAGTTTCATTTTGTTTCTTCAATCGCTTCTTTAATAACTTGTTTAAGTTGTCTTAATTTCTTTTTACCAAGACCTGCTCTTGTGTCTATTTTAACTTTTATCCAATATAAAATAATTAAACAGAGCATAAATGGAAATGCATCTTCCCAAGGAATAGCATTGTACGCATTAGCAGCGTCACCTAAAATAGCAAACATAATTAACCCTCGTCAAGTGTACCAAAAGATCTTCTTATTTCACGAAGTTCTTCAAAGTCTTTTTTCTTTGTACCACCATCATACTCCCATGCATACCCTTCGGTAATCATTTGTTCATTGAGTGATACAGTATCTTCCCCGATATATAACCAACCAAGAAGCCTACCATACTTACCCATGCCACCGACAAGTTCGGTTCTGATTGTAAGTTCATCTTCCCCTGAGATAGTGTCTTCTAATTTTTGCTTTAACCAATAGGTAGCATCTAGTCCTAACGCTTTTTCTTCTAGGTCACGAGTTCTTTTTTCTGGAGTATCAACTCCTGCCACACGAACTCTTTCTTTCTTGTATAGATCAAATCCTAAATCTATAGTTACATCTATAGTGTCTCCATCGAGTACCTTATCAATTGATACGACTCGGAAGTTGTAACAACTCTTCCGACTTGGAGGTGTCATTGCTCCCATTGTTATAATAAGTAGTTGATGTATTTATAGATTTGCTTGTGGAGTATCTGGTGGATCTATGTCAAACTTCCGTGGTCTTGGATAAAGAACTCCATTCAATGGTCTTTTCTTATAAGTATGTTCTCGATTATATCCTCGTGCATTTATGAATGTTTGTCTATTAGGAGTTCCTGCTCGATCTGTTATTGGCATGTCAAAATCAGTCATACCCTCCTTCATTTGAAGTGATGGGAATGAAGAGTTTAAAGGATTTCTTGTTGACATTATAGTATCTCCTGTAGCAGCAGGGACATTTGACCAATTCACTGTGTCTTGAAACACCATGCTAGGTCTTGATTCTGCTATCGCTGCACTCTTAAGTTGATCAGGAGTTGGCCATACACCATTTTTAACATAATATTTTTCTGCAATACAAGCGAGTCTTCCTGCTATAGAGGGTATTGAAGCACTATTTCCACCAAAATTTGACCATTTATATCCAGCACTATCCGCATTAGAGGATGATAATCCTGCACAAAAAGATGCAATACCTCTACCAATTAATTCAACAGCAGGCCCTCTGGATGTATACCAGTCAAGCACTGGATTTTTTTCACTATTACGTCCTGCAGCAGTTGTTACACATTTAGCAAGTCCCCCTGCACCATAATTATAATGAGGATACCATTTTGTCGTGCTAGTAGTTCCTCTAGATATGGTGGTTGGGTTTTCATTTGTACATGTATAAAGAACAGTGTTGCCAGAAATAGAACAATAATATTTGTCTTCATCTGCCTCTGGTACAAAAGTAAAAGTATAATTCCCTGCAGAATCCACAACAGTAATACCAGCATCCCACATTTGCTCTACTGCAGTTTTAAGTTGAGTATACCTATGATATGTGCCTTGTCTGTTGAAGGGAACAACCCAATAGTAATTACTATCAGTTGGATCTAATAATTTTCTAGGGATGATATGTGCATCTTTAAATGGACTAAAATCACTACCCCATCCACCACTTGGTCTATTTACTGTGCCACTAGGACTTGTAATACTTACAATATCCTCACACTTTATTGCATAGTTAAAAAATGTAGAACTATATTGAAACTCAAAGGCAACTATGGTTGGATTTTTTAAACCAGTTGCTGAATTAACACCTTTACTATCATGCCAACTTTTTACTGCATTTAGTCTACTAATGGTACCAGCAGATGCACTATAGTAAATTATACGACCATGTGCTTTTTTAGCAAATCCCGATTGTCTACCTATAGCACAACTCAATGCTCGTATACCATGTGTGCTAAACATAGGATCACCACTTACTTGATTATTATTAGTACTACCCCAGTTATGTTTTACTGCTCTGAATGATCCCCCATCAGGATCAGTGAAATCCCAATGAGAATCTCCGTGGTTTTCACTTGCGTTTGGTTCTGTTCCAAATTCTAAGAGAACAATATCTACATGTTTACCTGTATATTTTTGAAAGTATTCTGCTGATTCATATTTACTATGGTAATCATCATTGAATAAACTATGCCCATCATTAGCACCTAATTTTGGTTCAACTATATCTGTTCCAGCAAGACCAGCCTGAGGTTGGATCTGATCAGTATCGTAGTAACATTGATATGGTAAATATTGTTCACCTTTATCACCTGTCACTACAAAATAACTTATATAAGAAGTGGTTCCAAATCCAACAGGTTCAGTTGGATATACAACCATTGGTTTTGGTTCGATTGAAGGATCACTAATAGATTCAACATCAGAATTACTTTCTAACGTAGATAAGTATGATTCTTCAACTGTTAATACTACAAGGTCTAATAAACTTTCAACTTTGTCCTTCAGTGTTACTTCAGAAACTTCATCAAAAGAACTTACAAAAGCATCTTGATCAACTCCTGATTTTAATTTAACTTCTATTTCTACTTTTGCCATCTTATGCTTCTAATTTAAGTGTTTTTAGAGTCACTGTAATTGCGTTACTACCACTTGTTGCCCTTTTATTCACTATCTTTGCATGAACTTGTGCTGCTGGAGTGGAATCATTATTCCATCCAAGAACTGCAGGGGTCATTAAGAATGTTGATGATCCACTTGTAGTTGTACTTATTTCTGTTAGCACACCAGAACCCGGAGCTGGATCTGTTCCCTCTGATCTACTACTATCAGCAGTTCTAGATGCTGCATCAATATACAATACAACATATGCTGGAGCACTTATTGTGATACTAAGTAGTGCGAATGATTTTCCTGCTGTTGTAATTGCTGTATTAGCAGTTGCTCCTTGTGCCAATGAACCTGTGGTTACACTATTTTGCTGTCTACTTGCTAAACCTATGGTTGCCTGATCAACCCAATCCAATGTACCAGAGCCATCAGTTTTCAAAACTTGGTTGGCATTTCCGTCAGTATTTGGAAGAGTTAATGTATAACTTGCCCCTGCACTATGTGGAGGTGATTTAATTTTTACACCATGACTATTTGCTGAACAATTAAGTTGTAATGTTCCATCATTACCGCCAGCACCTTTAACCTCCACAACACCAGTTCCATTTGGTGTGAGTTTGATGTTACCATTCGATGTGCTTGTATTAATTTCTCTGGTTTGCACATCAAGATTTCCACCTAACTGAGGTGAAGTATCTGAAACAACGTCAGCAGTAGCAGAAATACCAGTAAGTGCTGAACCATCACCGCTGAATGATGTTGCAGTTAAGATTCCAGTTACAACTGCTCCTGTATTTGTGGTGGCAAATTTCTCATTGCCATTAAAATATAATTTTACATCTTGATTCTTAGTAGCTTTAAGATATCTGTCACTATTATCTGCTGTTTTGAGTGCGAGTGAATCACTACGAATATGAAAATCACCCGTAGAATTTTTTATATTGCTGTTTGGGGCATCATGCCATATCTCAAGATCATCATTATTTCCAAATTTTATTCTAGCAGCATCAGTAAACTCTAAATCATTTTCAGAAGCATCAAATGTTATATTCTGACCAGCAGCAGCACCTTGGAAAATTACATCAGCATTATTGAATGTAGTAACACCAGCAACACTTAAAGTCTGAGCAGATATATGTTCTGTTGATGCAGCACCAGCAGATCCAGTGACAGTAACTATTCCTGCAGATATAGCAGACACTGATAGGTTACTTCCGAAGTTTATAGTTCCAGCTGTGCCAACAGTTGAACCACTATCCTTAACAACAACACCAGAACCTGATCCGACAATACCAGTTAATCCAGAACCATCACCTACAAAGTTAGATGCAGTGACTATTCCAGATGCATTTATCTGATTGAATACAGAAGTTCCAGTGGTGCTTATACCTGCGATACTACCACTACCACCACTAGCCGTTACAACACCATTACCATCAATAGATAATCCACTACCGATTTTGATACCACCAAGTGTTCCTGCAGATGCAGTCGGAAGTGTATAACCACCACCAGCAGTATCAGATCCAACCCATTTACCTGATGCAGCATTATACTTTAAAAACTTATTATCTACCTTTGCAGTTGAAGTATCAACATCATCCAAATCAGATATAAGAACAGCACCACCGCCACCTAGTGTTGATAGTTGTCTTTGAATTCTATTTAAAAATAATCTATAATGTTCTTGAAAATCTTGAAGATTGACAAAGTTTTTATCTAATGGTGTTAAAGGATCACTGTTATCAACGCTAGGTGGTTCATTGTAACTTTCAGTTAATAACTTAACATGTTTTTCATTAATAATATTGACTCTATTTTCAAGGTGTTTTATATTATCAAATACATCTCCCTTCAATAAGTTCTGTACATCAACAATAATATTTTCCTTTAAATCATTTAACTTTATTGCCCTTTGTCTTTTCTCAATAATAGTAACTTCAGTTGTTAAATTGCTATGTGATTTTCTAAGTGCTTTGACTTCATTTGAAAACTCCTCTTTGATTCTATCAATCTTCTTATTGAGTTTTTGTATTACCTCATTATATTGAGTTTGTAAAGAAACTACATTTACATTATTATCTACGACTTCTGACAAAGATTCATTGATAGAACTTGAAACATCTTCGAGTTGCTTCTTTAGTTCATCAACTTTACTAAATTGATTTCTTATTTTGCTAATGCTTTCATTCACATTCGGAGAGGTATCTTGTATTACATTCCTCTTCTTTGCAAATAAATCACCCGGTTTTTTTAAAGCCACTTCTTTTTCTTACTACAATGATACTGTTATATTTATTGATCTGACTCAGTGGACATTTCAAATTCAAGAAGTGCCTGATCAATTGAGTCGGATGGTTTTGTTGCTGTCTGTTCGATTCTACTTTTTCTTAGATTATCAACATAAACTCCATGTAGTGTGCTCCAATGGTATGGATCGTATATATCTACTTCACCTCTTACTTGCTTTCTTGGTATCTCAACCTTACCCAATTCAAAGTCATGAGGTGGGCAAGTAAATGCACTACCATCTAAAGGTGGACTACAAGCATGAGCAGGTGGATCAGTAACTGGTGCTGTACATCCAACTAATATAAAGGGTAATAGTAAAAATCTACGCATCATATCCAATATCTCTCTTGTATAATTCATCCTTTACCTTTTGAGTAATTGCAGCATGTCTTCTTATCTCACCGCCCATAAACATTTTATCTTTAGTTTGTTCAAGGATAAATTCTAACTGTAGTAGCTCTGGATAGTCTAAGTTAATCATTTGGAAAGAAGTGATCGTATCTCATTATGTAGTATATCACAATACTAACAAAAAGCAATAGTATTGCAATCATTATTACAATCGACCAAGTAACCGTTTGAGTTGCCATAACTTTAATTGATACCAATTTTTCTTTCGATAAACTGGTAATATTTCTTTGAATCTATGTGTCATACTTTATATATTAATGTGTGGAAACCGACATGTCACTGCGTAATTATACCTACGTGCTATACTAAATACAAATGTACTGGAGTTGAAACTATCATGTCCCACTACACACTCGGTTGGCACGACCAACAAAACGAACACCACGAAATAAGTGAATATGCGGATGACGCATTTGAAGCAGCAAGAAATGCCAGAGAGGATGTTCCCTATCTACAGGAACATCCTTTTTCTTTGGATTCAATTAAGGAGATCAAATGAAAAACTTACCAATCAAATCAACAAGTATTTTATTCGGATTAATCTGCATAGCGGTTTATGCATCAATTAACTACGCATGGGTATGAAAAAATTTAACACATGGGTCTTGGATGTAACTATCTACATCCTTGACTTTCTCTACAGAGGTAGAGACTTTCAAAGATTCTGGGTTCTAGAAGTTATTGCAAGAGCACCTTACTTTTCATTCATCAGTGTGTTACATTTCCGAGAATCACTAGGATTACGTGGTGAAGAACATATATACTTGATGAAGGAACACTTCTATCAGGCACTAAATGAAACAGAACACTTGGAAGAAATGGAGCTTAGAGAAGGTAACAAGTATTGGATTGACCGCTTCTTTGCCAAACATCTTGTTTTACTTTATTATTGGATTATGGTTGGGTACTATCTTCTTAGTCCTAAGAACGCTTATGACATCAACATGAAGATTGAAAAGCATGCCTTTGAGACATACACAAAATATAGTGCATATCATCCCGAAGATACGAAGATAGCTGAGATTGCACAAGATGAATTAAACCACTCTAAAGAGTTGCAGCAAGCAATGTTAATGATTGCCTAAGCTCTTTTTCTTTTTCTTGTAGATAAAGCAAATATACCAACACCAAAAATTACTGGTAGTAAGATTGTATTGAGTGTCATTACTAATTCCATATTAGTAAGACCGGTTGCACTCAAGGCTCTTTCAGACCATGTACCTGATAATGTCCATACTTGTGGATTTGATAGAAAGATCATTTATAAATTTATTACTACTCTATATCTAGTCAATTCCTTGAGCAAAGTCAAGTGCTTTACGTGCGGATTGTAACATTTTAATCTTTTTGTAGTCTTTTGCATACGGAACTGTAATATGAAATCCTAGAAGATCTCCCTCTGGATCATCAGGAATACCAACCGGTTGCACAAAAAAGATACCGGCATGAGCAACACACTTCCAACCGATATCTACAAATCCTAATTCTCTGAGTGCACACTCAAGTTTTAAAGAGTGACACCCATCAATTAGTTTCATTAGCAATCTTTATTTAAGTCCTCTGCCATCTGACCTCCTATATCTGCACCCTGATTACCACCAAACATTGTTACCCAGCCAGCAGCAACCCAACCAACATAGGGAATATTAGCGAGAGAAGGAGCAGCACTAGCACCAATACTGGAACCCACGAGTCTTCCTGTTCCTTCTGCACTTCCGATTGCTTTGATACATGCTTCGGATTTTCCGTCTGCGATGGTTGTTGATGTACTATTTGGTTTTGTGTGAACTGCACCGTCCATCGTGTACTGTTCAACTGTTTTAACTTTGTTGTTAGCCAACCCAAGAAAGCCACCCTTTGTGTTACTATCCCTTTCCACACGAAGAACCTTTGGATCGTTTGCTTTATATTCTATGTAATATCCGTTATGACTTACATCTGCTTTATATGATGTATATGGGCCTACTGGTAAATTAATACTAGGTAGTTTGCTCTCACGATTTGATAATGACCCAATCATACCTATGTGAGACAAACCAATGAGTCCACCCAAACTAAGAGCGAACCACTTTCCCCATTTCACTTCTTTCTTTTCCATTATCCTTTCTTAGGTGTACCACTAGGAGTCAAGACCATAGGTGCTTGCTCTATTCTTATTGTCTGTGCAGGTGCTGTATTTGCTGCCTTCTCAATTAATATTTCCATATCTTTCTTAGATATGTTTGCTCCACCTGATGCTGCATTCTTTTTATTTTTACCAGCTTCAACACCAAATGTGGCCAAAACTCCTGTGAATACAGAAGCTATGAATGTTGGATCAATCTTATCCTGTTCTGTCATTCCGGGAAATGTAACGTAGTTCAAAGTTAAAATTCCACCGGCCCAGATCAAGATCCCAAGTCTTACAAAGGTACTTAGGATCGCCATCTGTTCTTCTTTGTCCTCAGATAACTCCTTGAGTTTACCTATAGGGCCCTTTTTCTTTTCTTCTTCCTTTTTAACTGCTTCTGCCATTTTAATGCTTGGGTCATGCAGCCCTATTTAGAAGATTAATTTTTCTAAAAACCTAATGGTAAATTTGGTGCTGTAGGTTCTGCTTGTCCTGTTGGTGCATCAGGTGCTGGTAATCCAACAGATGGCATGTCTAATCCACCAAGTGCTCCACCAATACCACCGCCACCAAGTGCTCCTCCGATTCCACCGGGTAAGACAGATTCCATAATCTTACTCTTTACATTGTCAATGATTGCATCCTTGCGAATGAATACATATCCACCAAGACCAACTACACCAAGTGCCACCGCACCTGAGAAAATAGCGATCCCATTAATAATTTTCTGCATTGTAACCTCCATATATGTTCAGAAAATGTTTGATGATACCATCACAGTTAAGATTACCGGAGGCAACCCACCGTTCGGCACATTCATAAATGATATGACTTTGATATTTAGGGAGTCCTTGATCGTTTCTTTTACTACCAAATTGACCCAAAAGTATTTTAAGTGCCTCCTGTCGGAGTAACATCTGAGAGGGACTATATTTAAAAGTCATACTCACTACCTTCACCAAAATATGCTAAAGAAATAATTTCATGATCAGGATCGTCATTTTCAATCCATTCTGCAAACTCTTTGTATATTGCATTTTTATCTGCAACAGGTTTCACTTTTTTTAGTCTTTTAATAGACCATGATCTAGTCTTTACTAGAGTTTGACTCAAAGTTTCCATAATCTTTACGCATATAGCGTCCTAATATATTGCTATTATAATACTTTGGTGTCCCGTCGTCAAGAGCCTCTGTTAATACATTGTTTAAAAATAATTGTCTTGTCTCTTCGTAATTTACTTTTCCAAGAGTTGTATGAAGACTTATGATTTCTCTTCGGAAAGAATCCTTGCCATCTCTTCTAATATCCTGCTTAAGATCCTCAGAGCTTCCGTAGTACTTCTTCCAGTCTGACTCGCTTGTAACTCTACGCTTTGCTCCTTTGGGTTTTCTCTTCTGCACGAAGTACTTTCTTCCGATGTAGGACTTCTGAGTGGTGATATTGGTGATGCGATAGACGAACCCATAATAGTCCCCGATATCATCAGAGGTAAAAGGATTGCCTTTGTAAATCCAAGGGTTTTCATAATCAATGTTTTTATCAGTCATTTAATTATAACATCACAATTCTATGTAGTCAATAAAAAAGAGGGTTATCCACCCTCTTTTGTCCATTCACATTCTAACCATTCATACGGATCTAAATTTGCTCCAAACAGTTTCTCGGTGTGTTTTGCGGAATCAAGGTAAGCTTGAATGCTTGCCTCCACTTCATCATAGTTTGAATCCTGAGAATGAATCTTCCTTAACATCTTGTTTAATGCCTCCTACGACGTAACTTTCGACTTCTGTTTCTTGTGGTGCAACTTGCAACCCTTTTGAAGAAATCCAGTGTGTTGTCCAAGGTAAAGGATTATTACGCATTGATATGTCGTAAATTGGTTTTAATCCCACTGCCCTCATTCTTTTGTTCGCAGTCCACTCAACGTATTGTTGAAGTAGTTTCTCATTGAGACCAATCATAGAACCATCCTTGAACAAATATTCTGCCCAGTATTTCTCCTGATTGACAGCATTTTCAAATGCCTTTTGGAACCATACTTCCTCCTCTTTGTAGATTTTTTTCATCTCTGGATCATCACCTTCTCTCCAGTTCTTAAGGATACTTTGTGTGATGACTAGATGTTGGTTTTCGTCTCTGGCGATAAGAGACACGATCTTTGCCGATCCTTCCATGAGCTTAAGTTCGCCAAAAGCGAACGAGCATGCGAAGGAGACATAGAACCTAATTCCTTCCAAAATGTTGACATTCGCAACTGCTCGGAAGAGTTTTCTTTTGAGTTCATACCTTGTGTAATCTGATACGTAAGATCCTCTATGTCCATCTTTCCATAAGTTACCGCTATCATATTCATGTGCGTCATTTATGAAATCGTCATATGCTTGAGTAACACTTTGTGCTCTCTCCAGAATGCGATCATCTGTGAGAATAGTGTCAAACATACCAGATGGATTAGAGTAGACATTCTTTATGATATATGTGTAAGAGCGACTATGGATCATCTCCATAAACTCCCATACTTTCATACATCCTTCCAACTCAGGTAGAGAACAGTATGGTGCAAATGCCATACCGGGGCCTCTTCCCTGCACAGAATCTAACATTACCTGATACTTCAAGTTAGAAGTAAAGATATGCTTCTGTTCTGGACGAAGTGTTTGATAATCACTTCTGTCCTTTTGGAGAGAGACTTCCTCTGGTCTCCAGAAATATCCTAGTTGTTGAGTGGTTAGTTTTTCAAAAACAGGATACTTATAGTTATCATATCTTTGAACTCCAAGTGGTTGCCCAAAGAACATAGGTTGTTTTTTTGTATCAACAACCTGTGAATTAAATACCGTCATCTCAGTGACTGGTTTTGATTTTGTTGTTTCCACGTTAGTCTTAAATTTTACAAGACTCACAATCTTCTTCCTCCTCGATAAGTATACTAGAAACTAATTCATCAAGGTTAGGTTTGTCTTCCTCAACCTCATCTGTTTTGATATCATAAGTGTTCTGATAGTAACTAGTCTTCCAACCATACTTGTAGGTGGTAAGAAGATCTTGTGCCATCACAGAAACTGGTACTTCATTGTCTGGATAGTGTTCTGGGTTGTAACTCCAGTTGCCGGAAATCGCTTGATCAAAGAACTTTTGCATAACTGCAACGACGTTGATATAACCCTTATTGGATTCCATATCCCATAAGAGTGTATAATTATTTTTTAAGTATTGATATCCGGGTACTATCTGTTTCAAAGGCCCCTTTTTCGACTTTTTAATGGACAGGTATCCTCTAGGTGGTTCAATTCCATTTGTGGCATTAGACACAACGGAACTGCTCTCCGATGGCATCTGTGCGGACAACGTTGAGTTCCTGACTCCGTATTCCTTGACAAGTACCCTAAGAGAATCCCAATCATATTTTAGGTCATTTGAAACAATTTCATTCACGTCCTGCTTATATGTATCAATCGGAAGAATTCCATTTCCGTATTTGGTTCTGTCTGAGTATTTACACGCACCCTTTTCTTTTGCAAGGTCAACTGTGGACTTAATTAAGTAATACTGAAACGCTTCAGTAAGGTCATGAATCAACTGCCATGCTTCCTTATCCTCATATTTTACACCGTTCTTAGCAAGGTAATGTGCAAGTCCTATGTAACCTATACCAAGCGAACGACGGGCCTTTGTGGCGAGTTCTGCTGCTCTGACGGGATAATGTTGGAAATCAATAAGTTCATCAAGACTCCGAACGCTAAGATCGCACAGAACTTCGAGATCGGATAGATCACGTATCTTACCGATATTAACAGCACTAAGAATGCAGAGAGCAATTTCACCACTTTCATCATCAATATGTTGGATAGGTTTGGTTGGTAATGTGATTTCCTGACATAAGTTACTCATCTCCACCTTGTCAATGAATGATGAATGACTATTACAGTGATCAATATTCATCAAGTATAATCTACCAGTTTCTGCTCTTTCTTTCAAGAGGGCAAGTATAAGTTCTTGTGCACCTATAGTAGTCTTAGGAATAGACTCATCATTCTCATACCCTACATACAATTCATCAAAAGACTCTGTGCCGAAACTCTCATAAAGGTTTGGAACATCATGGGGAGAGAAAAGTGTAATCTCTTTATTCTGAATAAACCTTTCATAAAATATTTTTGATAATTGAATACTATAATCTAACTTACGAACTCGGTTATCTTCTGTACCTTTGTTGTTTTTAAGAACAATTATGTCTTGGATTTCTTGGTGCCAGATCGGAAAGTGGACAGTCGCTGATCCCCCTCTAATGCCATTTTGAGTACAACATCTGACAGTTGCCTCAAATTTCTTGAGGAACGGTACAACACCTGTGTGTTGAACTTCACCACCCCTGATTTTAGCGTTGATCCCACGGATTCGACCTGCGTTGATACCGATGCCAGCCCTTTGTGCGACATAACGACCAATGGCCATATCACTACTAAAAATACTATCCAAGGTGTCGTCAGCATCAACCAGAACGCAAGACGCAAATTGCCGAATAGGTGTTCTAACCCCTGCCATGATTGGTGTTGGGATGTTGAGTTTGTGTTTACTGATTGCGTCATAGTACTTTTTAACGTAGTCTAGTCTGTTTTCTTGTGGATATTTAGAGAATATGGTTGCAGCGATCAAGAGATACATGAACTGTGGTGATTCATAAACTTGATTACTACTTCTATCTTGAACCAAGTATTTGTCAACAACTTGTCTTAGACCTGCATAGGTAAACAAATAATCACGATCATGATCAATAAACGATTCTAATTTGGTGAACTCCTCCTCTGTATAGAGATTAAGTATCTCTGGATCATATACACCTTTCTCAATACAACTTTTTACATGCGAAAAAACTGTAGGTAAATCATGTAGTCTTTGAAAGACTTGTTTTCTTACAGAGTAAAGTAATAGTCTCGCTGCTACAAATTGATAGTTTGGACACTCCAAGTCTATCAAGTCGGATGCACTACGAATGAGTATCTCTTGTATCTCTGCGGTGCTTATACCATCATAGAATTGGATTCCTGACTGAATCTCTACTTGACTAGCAGAGACTCCTGCAAGACCCTTACATGCCTCTTCACACATGACATGCATCTTTTCAAGGTTAAGAGGTTCAATTGAACCGTTTCTTTTCTTTACCTTAGTTCCGTTGCTCATACTTTCTTCCAGTTATTGAATTTAATTTTTGCTTTAAGTCCAGAATACACATTTGATTCTAACACGCTAGACACATCCTGTCCAGCATTTATCATGTCATTCACATCTTTCTCCTTAATAGAGGAAGGCCAAATGACTACCTTATCTCCTCGACTGATGGTTTTGTCGATTCGTTTGATGATTTCTCTGTTGCGAGGTTCATTATCAAAAACCCAAATATAATCGCTCCAACCAAACGACCCAATATCAAGATCGGAACCGCACATAGCAACCGAGTTTTCCACGAAGGTGGAATCGAAAGGGCCTTCCAGAATGTAAATTGGTTTTTTCTTGTCAATTTTATCAAGTCCATAAATTTTGGGAGCGTCTTCATCAAGCATCACAGTGATATATTTAACATTATTCGGGCCTAGACTTCTGCCTTGAAAACCGATTATGTTTTTATCCTCATCATACAATGGTATAATGATTCTACTTTCATCTCTGCCAACATCATGAAACGTATATTTTTTAGTGTTTACCCATTCTCTAAACTTTGCAGCAAAGAAAAAACGAGTAGGGTCTAATCCCCTTCTCTTAAGGTATTCTTTTGCAATCGGAACCTCCGATGCCCTTGGTATATCTAACTTCTGACTGAATACAGGTTTCTTGAATTCAAACTTTGGTTCTTCGTAGATAGACCCTTTACCAGTATTACGCTCTTTGAACTTCTCAAAGATATACTGTTTGTAAAGAACAGGGTCTAAAGTTTTAATAAAATTACTAAATGTTGAGGAAGTACCACAGTTGTGACATTTAAAGTTCATGTCTGCCTTTACTGGATAGATATATCCTCTTGCCTTGTTCTTATGTTTTTGTGAGTCACCACAAACGGGACAACGAAAGTTGTAAAGGTCTGCCTTAACTCTTTTAAACTTTTGTAGTCTTGAGGATACAAGTCCGATATACTTGGAATCAATTATATCCATTATTCACCTAAAGTATGCACTACTGGTTTCTCATACAACAAAATCTTATACAACCAATGATCCTCTGCACAAGACACTGGTTTGAATTCTTCCTCTGGATTGAATCCTTTATATCTCTTTGCCTGATTGATTACGATTGATCCGCTTTCACCCGATGTAGATCTATGATATGTGTTCTTAGGAATAATTAATGCTCCACTCTGTACATTTAAGTGTACTATATGATATGGATATTTCCAAGCATTGTTAACTAATTCAAAGGTTCTTTGCCCTGAGACAACTCTATTATAATCATCTTGGAATTCATGCTTGTAGAATTGTTTTGCCCCCACAGCGTCATCTGGTGGGGATACAGCAGGGCCTGAATGAACTACAAGGTCAGATGCGTTCGATTCTTCAACTGATATATCATAAAAAATAACATCTTGCGTTTCACGGAACACACGATGTTTTTTAAATTGAACGTCACTCATTACAAAATATTTCTATTTTGTCTGTATTATACCTGATTGTGGTGGTGCTGTCAACGCACTTCTTAAAAATCTTTGTCCTATTGGTGATACTACGAAACTTATGATAGTTAAAGAACCTGCGATTGTCCACATCTTCTTCTCTATTGTTCTTAGACGATTATCTACAAGCATTATATCTCTCTCACATCCTTTCTTGATATCTGTTGCATGACGATCTAATTTCTGATCTACTTGTTCAATCTTTTCAAATAATACTGCATCTATACGATCTTGTTTATCTAACTTCTCATTATGAACCGCAAGAAGTTCACCCATCTTCACAGAGTTTTCCTGTAAAGACTGAACTACTTTCTCAAGTCTTTCTAATATCGCTGCATTAACACTTTTGTTGTCATCCATTTTTCTTATTTGCTAACCACATCTTTCGTGATCCATGTCCACCATAGATATATTTCTTTTTCTTTTTCTTCATAGGAGGATCATCTCCTGCTTCAATGGTACCAGCAATCTTGCCACCACCCACGTTATTTGTAGGTACAGCAGCGACTGTCTCTTCAGACATAAATTGCTTAAAAGTTTTCATATTGATCCAAGTTCTGATATGCAATAATCATCTTGTGGTATACCATGTACATGCGATTTAGGGTATTCCGGTATTCTTCTTAAGAAGATAAGGAAACTTTTGACCGCAGGCCATAGGTCTTCTTCTAAATTATAAAACAAAAGGGGTGTTGCTGCGTCATCAAAAACATTGAACAATACTGTTAAGTGGTTCAATATCAAATGAGTCTTCAGTACCCCAGTGTTTTTATATCTTTTGAGAAGTCTTTTTACATATTTGATTCGCTTTAAATCATCCTCAAAGTCATCTTTGGTAAGTGCATGTGGATTGTTGTAAAATTTTATAGCAAATAACAAATAGTTATCTTCATTCAATTCATCAAATCTCATATGTTTTAATCATACTGCAATATTTATGCAGCAACAGTCAATGTTCCAGCAGCAGTTCCGATTGCAACTGAACTAGTAATTGTAGCATTGGTGTTTGTACCTTCATCCTTTATAGTTCCACCATTTAATGAAACTGGGTTGGCAACAACCTTTAGAACATCATTTGCGTTTGTTGCAGCATTGTTAGCAGCAATTACCTTTCTGAATGTAAGTTCGTTTGTACCTGATCCAGACAAGTAATCACATGTGATGTTTCTTGAAGATGATGTATTGTTAGTTACTAAGAACTGTGGAGTACCTGTTACAGTAACTGCCTCGTTAAATCTAACTAACATATCAATGTTACCACCATCTGACTTATCAAACGCTGTAGATTTAAACTCTACATCTGTGATGTCAGCAGCACCTAGACTTGTTGTTAGATCACCAATTGCAACCAGAACCTCTGGTGTTGCACTTGTATTATCGTTTCCACTGAAAGCAGAACCAGCTTCTAGAACCCATCCACTTGTATTAGCGAACACGAGTTTCTTCTCCGCGTCGGTCAGAAACTTGGGTTTTGACTCGTCTGCGTCAGTTGCTCCCCATGAAGACATGTTTTTTTACCTATAATCTTTATAGTGATATTTATAAAAATATAGATTATTAACGTGCTTTTATAGCAGTTTCTACTTGGGCGAGTAATTTATCATCCATATCAGTCTTTGTTAATTTGACTGCCTTCTTAAGAATTACGAGACAAACATCAATTAGTTTTTCTCCTAGTTCTTCGTTTTCTGGAATCTTGTTGACTGCATCTGAAATAATTTTTGATGCGAATGGTAATAGAAAAGAGAGCATATTATTAGGTTGAACTCACTCTATATATAATCAATCGTACTTTTTTTTGCCTCCGACGATTCGACCAGTTCCTTTTTTGTCGTAGAATTTAACACCGTGCTTCTTGGTGTCGGAATATAGTCTATCGGATTCTTTCTTTTTGTCTCTTGCTCTATCCTTCGCATCCCTTATACGTCTTTGCATTTCGGGAAATGAAATCTTACGGTCTAACTTGAGTTCTTCTGAAGTAACTTTCTTCTCAGGTAGACCTTTGTGTTTGGTTGAAGCAAACTTCTTTACATCAGTTTTCTTCATATCCTCAGCTGCTTTCGCAGTCTCAGGAGTGGTAGGTGCTTGTTCGCCTTTTTGAATGGCACGAACAATTCCAAAGAACCTTTGTTGTTTTTTAGACAGTGCGGGCATTAGGTTCCTAAACCTCCCTTACGAACTGCCTGTACATTTACATAATCCTGTGTGCTCTTGTAACCTGCCTTCTTTGCTTTATCTGCAATTGCTTTGTTTTTTGCTTGCTGTTCCTTTTTCTTCGCAAGCATCTGTGTAACTCTACCAGTTCCAACGTCAGACTTAGCACCCTTTACCTTTTTAGGTTGGTTCGCACCCATACGTTGTTTACCATATGTTTTCATGACTGCTTGAAAAGCAAGGTCTTTCTTTGCAGATCCACCTTTCTGAACAGGTTTACCAGTTTTGGTATCCATGCCCTTTTCTTTTTCAAAACGATTCAACTCACTTACAACCTCACCATTTGGTTCATGTGATGCTTGAATATCAGATCCGGCACCCATACGAACTGCTTGCAACTTCTTCATGAGAACTTGCTTCTTTGCCATGTTCGCTTTCTTTTCCTTTGCTGCTAGTTGTGGGTCTGGTTTTTCAGTTTTTTTTTGAGCCTCCATTGCCTGATTCTCAAATATATCACCAATGATGTCTAGAAGCTTCTGGTCTTCTTTACGGAAAATGTTTTGTCCATATGCCTCTGCTTTGTATCCTTTATGATGCATTCTTGTTCCAGCTTCATTTCTATAGGTTTCATTTTCCATTCTTCCACCCATCTTACCTGCTTTTCTCAAACGGTTTCTTTCTGCTGCTCTCTTTGCTGCTGCCTTTCTGTTTCTATCATATGAAGACATTGCTTCATTCATACCCTTAGTTTTTACACCTCTTTTTGCTTTATGCTCATCTGTTCTCTTCTTACTAAGTTCAGCTGCCTGTGATGGTTTCTGACCAAAGTATCCTTGAGGTTCTGTGCTACCTGCCTTACCAAATCTTCTTTCATTCCTCGCTTTTGTTCTTGGTAAAGAATAAATTGGTGATTTTACTTTATCTACTTTTGCTTCAATCATGTCACCTTCTGGTTCATGAGACATATTTAATCCCATAGAACGAAGTTTCATCTTCTTAAGATTCATCGCAGTTGGTATTTGTCTAGGATCATCACTACCTTTGATCGTTACTGGAAGTGCTGCACCCATATCAAATGTAACATCTGTCATACCATCTGGTGTTTCTTTCTTATCTTTTACTTCCTCTTCTTCTCTTAGTCCTTTCTTAATTCCCTTCATTGCACCTTGGCCTGCACCTTTGATTGCACCACCGACTGCACCTGCAGTACCACGAAGAACTGCCATACCAGTTTTCTTAGCAACCTTCTTAACATTCTTAACTGCTGGTTTTACAACTTTCTTTTGAATAGACTTAGTTACTTTGTCATCAAACTTGTTGAATTTCTTGACTCCTGATTCTACACCTTTAGCAACATTAACTAACATTCCCTCTTCAACTGAACTTGGTGTACCATCTGCATCATGTTTGTGAGGTATGACGTTACCATCTTTATCCTTTTGATGATGCTCTCTGACTTCATCTGGGAATACTTTGATAAGTTTCTTGTTGTTTACACCCTCACCTGTGATCTTTTTCTGTTTATCTTCAGATACCTTCTCTGATAATTCAGAAAGTGCATCCCACTCAATAGACTCTTTCTTTGATGCAATTGCTTTACCGATTGCCTTACGACGATTCATTAGGTACTTATCAGTCTTATCCTTCTTGCCATCATTGTTTATATCACCATCTTCCTTACCAACAGGATCCATCTTACCCTTCTTACCAACCTTCTCTGACTTAGTAGGTTCACCATAACCTGTCATCTCAACAGAGGATATTCCGGGATTACCACGAAGTTCTCCAATCTTAGCACGACTCGCCATTCTTACATATGAATTACCTGTCTTCTTATCTGTGACTCTTACTTTAAATTGTTTCTCTTCTGCCTCTTCCTTCATCTCTGCCTTCTTAAGATGATCGGCAGCAATATACCTATTATCTCCTTTCTTATAATTCTGATATGCAGGTGTATTGCCAACCTTATCTGCGTTAGTGACAATCATCTTTTTCTCTACAAATATCTTCTTCAATATTGAAGTTGTAGATTCCTTAACAAGATTATCAACATCAATATATCCTTCACCCATAAGCATTTGTTTTGCTCTTGCTTTAATTGCAGGTGCAGCAGGAGACTTTGCTAACTGAGAAATATATGCTTTACGCATTGCAGCAGGATCTACTCGACCACCAGCCTTTGCCTTCATTGATTGCTTGACTTTATAGCGTGAATCATACGCAAGTTGCCTTGCCTGTTTTTCAATCTTTTCCTTCGCTCCCACAGCAGGAGCAACCGCTGGTTTGTCCATTAAATTATTTTTTTAATTTTTTTCTATATTTATTTATAAAGTGTAAACCGTAACTACTTCCGGGAACCATAGTTTCTACGTATTTACGATGAGCATCAGTGCCAACTTCCCTTTGATTTGCAGGGACTCCTGATACATCAGTGCCATTTACAACTGCCTCTGATACATCTTTAATCCATGATTTGAACATTAACTTATCTTCAGTTACACAGATCAAATGATTTGCACCACGACGAATAATACGTCCAACTAATCCACTATTGACATTCTCTACGATTTGACCGACACGAAATATCTTTTCACCAATATAATTTTCACGAAGACCTTTCCAATCAAACTTAGGTGCTATCTCCCACAGATTCCAACCCTCTTTGATATTCATTGCAGAACGAACTTTTTTGTATAACTGCTCTGCATCTTTCTGACTTAATGAACTTGGAACACCTTTCATGAATGTTTTTAGATCACCTTCGGCAGCTGCCTTTCTTTGCTTTGATGCAGACATTCCCTCTACACCTTCACCATCTGGGTCTCTATCTCCTGCAGACATGACCTCTACATTATCAAACTGATATAATTTACCGTTGTAATTATTTGCTAGTTTCTCAAATTCACCTACACGATCTGCACCACCAACAATTCTTACTCCTGCATATCCATCAGTATGTGCTTTCTTCAATACATCAAAGATGGTTCTGTTTGAATCATCATTGACAATCTTATCTTTATGCTTTGGAAACATCTTCTGCATCACAGACACTTTCATATTTGCATCCAATGGATTCTTCTTCTTATCCTGTGACCTTGAAGGAACAATAATATAATCATCTTCGTCAGATGAGGATGCAACACTATCCAATAGTTTTTCGTGTCCTGTGGTAGGAGGATTGAAACGACCAAATGCAATTGTTAAAGTTCCTTTTGTTTTCTCAACCTCTGCAGGTTGCATCATATGTGTTGGTTCCTGTGCAGGTTCAGCAGATGTAGTTGCTGATAATTTCTTTTCCTTATCAGTCTGTGGTGGATCTTGTTGCCCTGCCCTCTGTCTCTTATTAAAAAATTTTAATTGTCCTCTCTCGGTCTTTGCTACAAACTCGCCATCTTTGTACCATCCTCCATGACCGTCACTCTTCAAACCCATACGTGTGGCTTGTTGGACTGCCTGTGATTCTGATAAAAATTGGAAAAGAGATTTCATCGGCAAAGTTTCATCTTAACTGCATTCTCATTCGCAATAAGATAGTTTATAATTTTTTGTCGCATTTGTATATATTTATTTGATTTACGTTTGTGCTTCTTACTATTGATCATTGATTCAAATGACACGAATACATGATATAAAAAATCATTAAACATTTCTTTTGGATTTTTTGACTTCGTTTCAAATGAATCGAAGAGTTCGTCTATTTCTTTTTTCATGTTATTTTTAAATGAAACCCTGCTCCTAGTATAGCATCATAACTGGGCATATCAACCGGTAAAACCAGATCGTCATCTGTCATACCCAAGTATTTAGCTCTTGCAGCGATTTGTTGTGGACTTGCACCAACTTGTACACCACCAGATCCTGCTGCCAAATGAAGATTTTCAATAGTGATATCTCTTGAATTACGATTCAATATTTTTGTAATCGCCATCGCTATTTCACCTGCTCCAGCCTTTGTAGCGATGGCAAGAGGTCTACCTCCACCTTTAAACTTTTCTGCTTTGAATGCCGAGTCTTCACCGTTTATTTCTTCCATCATTCTATTCACATATGGTAACAAATCCTCTGCTGCCTTACCCATTTTACTATAACGATTCACTCCCATCCAATCTTTGGATCCTTTTGATGGAAGAGATACGTACAAATCATCATCCTTAAACTCATCTCTGACTTTTTGCAACTCTCCAATACCTGTCCTATCAGTATTGTAAATAATAAAATTCTGTAGACCAACACCTATAGAACCATGTCTTGCCATAGTATTCTTACCTGTTTCATATAACTCCAATCTAAATCCACCAGACAAGGTTTTCATTTTGGCATAATAACTTTTTGATGTTACCATCTTTCCATCATCATAAGTTTTTATCTTATAAAAAATTTGAACGTCTTGGTTTGTAGGAGCAAGTAAAACTTTATCATATTCTAAAGTTTGTTCTAGTTCATTTCTACCTAAATTAATCTCCTTAATCTGCACTGATGATCCACTCTTTTTAAGAGATACTGGATACACATCACCCGACTTGTAGAGTTTTACTAATTGCCTGTTAACAAGATTCATATAACTTGATGAGTAGGTCTCTGAATTGATTGATTTCAACCTTTTTGATTTTTCATTCCATTGCTCCAATAATTGTAGACCCTTGCGACTAAAAATCCAAAAGTCTGCAGGATTCCATTTATCAGGGCCTATCTTTCTACTCATTCCAATATATCCCTTTAAGGATTCTGCGATATTATTGTATGCAGTGTAAGGACTTATTTTATCTGGTAATGCACTTGGTCTTGCAATATAGTAATTTGTACCAACAGTTGGATATGTTTGTTTAAATTTCTTAACTTGTCTTCTTATGATAGGATCAAATTTTTCAGTTGTAAGAAAGGCATGCATTTTGCTTAGTTGACTATCCATGTCTTTAATATCATTAAACTGATATGACAACATCTTACTTACACCTTTATATTGATTACATAATTTTTGAAAGTCTGCTGTATTTTTTACACTCAGCCATGAATCAACACTATAAGTATCTAACTGTTTATTTACGTGTAAAGCATAGTAAAAACAAAAACCAACTTCACTCAATACTTCAGTAACCACACCACCAGTTGTAATCTTACCTGTTTGTGCTTTACCTTGACCACCAAACTCAGGGACTTTTGCTAGTTTTGTTATTGATAATACTGGGCCCTTAACACTGTATAATTTGAATTCTCTTCCTAATTTCGGAAATGTTAACATTATTGATCTAAGTTCACCACTCTTCTTAGGTAAAAACTTCTCTTGATTAAATTCTATTTTTTTTAACTTTACTGCTTTACCATCTGCCATAGTAAAATTTTCTTCCTTATCAAACTTATCTAAGAAAGCATTTACTCTATCCTCTGTCTTCAAACTATCTGATTTTAACGCTGTGAATACAGTCATTAACCTTTATTTTTGAAATATTTATTTATTATGTCTATCTGATCTTGATACTTAGCAATCATATCTAATTCCTGTTCAATTGCTTCTACAATATTTGAGTGCTCACCAATACCTGCAGGATTAGTCAAATACACCTCTACGTTTGCTACATGTTTCTGAATGTCACCTTGTGCATGTGCTAACAGTGCTTTGATTAATTGTTCTCTCATGGTGTTAA
>Ga0209348_1000336_pt1 | contig 25797 bp, 34 predicted proteins | sample ETNvirenome_2_30_FD_184065 | JGI IMG/M metagenome (GOLD analysis project Ga0209348, IMG submission 184065) | Marine viral communities from the Pacific Ocean - ETNP_2_30 (SPAdes) (version 2) | ecosystem: Environmental > Aquatic > Marine > Oceanic | place: Pacific Ocean | collected 2013-06-22
AGAGATATCGCAATAAGGCTTGTAGGTGTTCCCGGTGTCTACCCCTTTGCGAATGATAGGGGCTTGGGTCAGGGACTTGTATACCATGTTGACAGATTGCGCCACGTTTACATAGCACCAGCCTTGCAAGTAGGGACGCGCCAAGCAGTCGCCACAGACGCTATAATCGTCGCCGCTCTTTAGTGCATCCAAAGGGGGAACGTCGGAGCGCATGATAAACGTCTGTAGCATACTGTCCGTTTTACTGTTCCCGGACTTGGGAATAGCCACCACCACTATGGGCTTGCCATCTAATACAGACGGGCCACGGTATATGATGAACCCGTTAGGCTTGGTCCCGTGCTGGCGCTTATAGTCAGCGATGGCGTCATCTAGATCAAACATGGTGGCGTTATTGTCGAAGGGCATGGTCCTATATCCTCACAAGTTGAATTGAAAACAGGTTGAAGTAAACGTGGACGCTTTGCAAGCGCAAACACCCGCCCATGGTGGTGTTAGGTAAGCCATAGGTGGGGCGGTGTATGTTGATAGACTTGTGAAATGATAATGACATGGCGGCTATTCCATAGTGGTTGTTAAGACTAGGGGGATAATAGGGGAGGGGGCGGGGGCATGTCAACAAGATAATTTATTTTTATGTAAATTAATTTTGCCTCTTGTATAGAGAGGACAGAGAGTATTTGGCACAAAACCTGCAAGGGTGCAATAATCATGCCAACTATTTGAAAATAAATTAATAAAGTCCTTGACCTATATGTTGTCCCTCGCAGAGTATAGACACCATATGTTGTGTTCACGTTTTGTTCTACTAACTATTGCAGTCATGTTCTATATATGTATATGATTTGTTCATGTTTTGTTCCACTAACTATTGCAGTCATGGCCTAACTATTGCAGTCATGAACTAATTATTGCAGTCATGACATTATATACTACAACCAATTAATCGTTCATGTTTTGTTCTCATGCTGCGGCATAGTGTCGCACCTGTATTGACAGGCATTTCCCCGATTAATACTCTGGTGATCCTTTCAATTTTATCGGAGTTAATCAGATGTCCTTACGTGTTCAAGTTCTCAAAGAGATGGCAGTTCAAAAAGCGCGGGGCGGTTCATGGTCCCTGTGGTCCATCATGACAGCTTTCCCGGCGAGCCGTGCCTTACAGGTGCGGGAGCTTGTCCTTGACATATGTAGCGTGAAGGAGGACCGGAAGCCTAATTGGGCATATGATGGGAGCCGTCAAGCGCGGGAGCGTGATGAGCTGAATGAACGTCGGGAGTATTTCCTAGGATAATAAACACCAATTCAACTATAGGGCGGGACTTGTTCCCGCTCTTTTTTTGTCTTGTGCTAACGATTGCAGTCATGATTTATAGAGCTAACGATTGCAGTCATGATTTATAGAACATAAAGGGAACAAAAGGGAAACGGGTTATTAGCCCGCCTCCCGCTCTTGTTATGATAACTGAACTAGCATATGTCCAATGGCGAGTAGTGCGAAAGCATACCCGCCAATGAACATCGAAATAACGATATACCTCATTCAATCTCCTTTGCTAGTAGGTGAGCCAATGAACCAGCGGCGCAATCGCCATAGGTGTCTAGCACATACTCTCTGTCGAAGCGATGTACACTACCATCTGGTAGCATGACTAGGTAATCTAACGTACCATCGTCTACAAGCGATGGCACATCCTTCCACTTAAGCATGATGATCAAACGAATTGAGGGAGAAGCTTTGCTTTGCCTCTCCCTCGCATCGTCTCCCTAAATTGTTAGGCTACTCGCTTGGCACGTTCTAGTTGGCGCTCCCAAGGTGTTTTCTTATCCTTGGCAATCTTAGCATCTTGGTTGCCAAGATTAAGCGCCATACGCGACGCCTCCGTGCTTATGAAGCGCCAGAAGTAGTAGCGCATTGCGCTGGACTTCTTGCCAGACCACACACCATTCTCAATGGCGTCAGTGGCTTGTTGCCACAGTACCATTTCAAAATGGGATACTGTCTTAGGTCTGACCCAGCCAAGACGCCGGGCCATTGTCAGAGCCAAGCGAATGTTAGTGGTGCGATAGGCGTTTAGCCCGTCGCCCTTGACGTCAGAGAACAAGATGTCCGTAACATCGCGCCAAACACGATGGCGTAATTTGATATCCATAATGGATACCTCCGTAGTTGGTTTAGGGAAATGCCAGCAAAACCGCTTTGCAGTTTCATAAGCTCTGAGGCGGATTGGGTTCCTGCCCCTCAGTCGCTTGCCGATAAGCGGCGTCGCTGACAATTTCCATTATGCACATTCTAAAAATGCAGTCCACAAAATAATGCATTATTTTCGCAGAAAAGTGAAATTAATTTGAAGGGGTCAGATTGATTGGAAATCTATGCAAAAGCTGTGCCAGTTTTGGCGCGTTCACGTTTTGTTCTTTTGCCACATTCTGTTCACGGTTTGTTCTTGACCGGGGTTGCAAAAATTATGCAGCGCGTCTGTATGTATATTGGGACCCCCACTAACGGAGCAATTTTTTAAAAATGGGGTTTTGGCGCGGTATTTATTAATAATTATAGTATATAACTTATAACATATTATATTAACAATTATATTAATATAATGTTTATATACATATTTATATTAGTATATTTATTAATAATATATTATATATTTCTCCCCGTCGCTTAAACAGCAGGTTATCATGATTCTTCAGAGTTTGCAAGTCTCTTTCTGTGTTCTCTTTTTTACAGATACGATATTTTGGTATTTATCGTATCTGACTAAACACTAAAACACTAATAACTAATTCAAATCATTAACGAATTAAAACCGTGACATTTCTTCGGTAATATATAGAGTTTCTGTGTTTTTTTGTCACGGTTTTAATTTTCTTGTGTTCTCCTCCGGGTCTATGTATAATATATTTATAAAAGAAGGAGTATCATAACTTTGACAGACGATGAAAAAGATAAGCTCAAGGGTCAGTACGACACACCAGAGAATGCCAGATCAGAAAACTATGGTCTGACCAGAAAGCAGATTAAATTTGCAGAGCAGTACATCGCCACCAACGATGCCACTCACGCTCTCCTAGAGGCAGGGTATGCCCCTGTTAAGAAAGCAGACGGTGACCTAGACCGTACCAGAACTGCCAGAAGAGCGCAGCAGTATCTGGCAAACCCAAAGCTCAGAGCTTACATAGAGATACTCAGAGAGGACGTTGTAGAGAAGGTTTCGTGGGACGCGCAGAAGGTCCTAGACAAAATGTATCAGACCTATATGAGAGCCACAGAGGCAGAGGACTATACCAATGCCAACCGTTCTCTGGAAAACATGGGCAAGCACCTTGGCATGTTCATTGACAAGAAAGAGATCAAACAGAACACACACTTTCACGGTGCTGACTCCACCTTCACCTCTGATCTGGACGCAGACATCAAGAACCTCGCCGCCGTATCTGGTTACAATGTAGGGTTAAAAGTTGTAGATGGCGGAAAAGAATAAGCTGGTGAGCATAAACCTGACACTCCCAGAACAGATTGACTACCTACAAGAGATGTTCAATCAATTACAGGTGGTGGCTTTCTCTCACCCCATGAACGACATAGAAAACGTAGACCACAGAGTTCAGCGCATGAGGCATATATTTGCCCAAGTAATACAGTTGATCTACCTGATGACAGATGAAATGACAGAATACTACGGAGAAAAAGGTGGAGACCCAGACAACAGTGGACGAACTTACCACTAAAGAACAACTTAGAAACACCCTGTACCTCAAAGCAGTTGAAAACTCCAGAATGGATTTCTTCTCCTTTGTACAGTTTGTTGCGCCTCAACTGGTCCCAGACTTTAAAACAGGCAGACACATACAGGTCATCAGCCAAAGACTACAGACAATTGTAGACTCACCTGATCCCAAAAGACTGATGGTGTTTCTCCCGCCACGTTCCTCCAAAAGTCTGCTCTGTTCTCAACTGTTCCCTGCATGGTACATTGGTAACTTCCCCTCTCACGAAATCATGAGCATCTCTCACTCTGACCAACTGGCCTCAGACTTTGGTAGAACTGTCAGAGACATTCTCAAGATGCCCCTCTACCAAGAAATATTTCCCGGTGCAAACCTCAGAGAGGACGTAAGAGCAGCTGGTAAGTGGAAGACCAAGCAGAATGGTATCTACTACGCTGCAGGTGTCAGGAGCCAGATTGCAGGGCGAGGAGCACACATTGCTCTGATAGACGATGCCATGTCAGAAGAGGACGCCTTCTCAGAGGCAGGGCGTAGGTACATCAAGGATTGGTATCCCTCCGGTCTCAGAACACGCCTGATGCCCAACGGCTCTGTCATTATCATCAACACCAGATACCACGAAGACGATCTCTGTGGCTGGCTCCTCTCCAACCAGACAGAGGACACTGTACCGTGGGAAGTTGTGTCCATACCTGCATGGCTAGATCAAGAATCTGCAGAGCTACTGAACCTGCCAGAGGGTACGTCCTACTTTCCAGAGTGGAAGCCAGACGAACTTCTTAGATTAGACGAGGCAGAGATCAGAGCCAACAACGGGTCCAAGTACTGGCAAGCCCTATATATGCAGAACCCCACACCTGACGAGGGGTCAGCTATCAAATCACAGTGGTTTCAAAACTGGACAGACGAGGAGCCACCAGAGTGTGACATGATCATACAAACCTACGACACAGCTTTTTCTACCCGGAGCACAGCTGACTACTCTGTGATACAGACATGGGGCATCTTTGACTACCCCTTTGTAGATAGCCTAGGCAGAGAATACCTAGCACCTAACCTTGTACTTCTGGGCAATGTCAGAGAAAGATTAGAATATCCAGAACTGAGAAGGACAGCGCAAGACCTGTACGATGATTATCAACCAGATGTGTGTATCATAGAAAAGAAGGCATCCGGGCAGAGCTTGATACAAGATATGCGAAGAGCAGGACTTCCTGTGTTGGATTACCTCCCAGACCGTGATAAAGTATCCAGAGTACATTCTATAACGCCCATGCTAGAAGCTGAAAGGGTTTGGCTACCCAGAGGCAGAGACTGGGCAGAAGATTTATACGCGGAGGCTATACAATTTCCCTTTGCCAAACACGATGACCAAGTAGACGCCATGGTCATGGCAATACACTATTTAAAAGATTCTTGGCATTTGTCCCATCCAGATGATCCAGATTACGAAGACGAACCTATCAAAAAGAAAACATACTGGAATTGGAACTAAATGTCTTATCTAATATCGAATATACCTTTTTTTAGATGCCTTGTACGAAAGGAGTTTACACACAACCACGAAGATTACCACGGAGATTTTTTACACGCTCTGGCAATATCTGTAAATACAATACCAGACAGGTGTCTCAGCTTTAACGTGGTCTTTACAGGTTGTGAAGCAGAGGATGACGAAGAAAACCTACACGGTGGTGCCATGTGGGCAAGAATGCCCATCACTGGTCTTATCGCTGACACACAGACGGAAGAGCTACCAGAGCTAATGCCCACGCACTTTGCACAACCATGGGACTGTTCTTCAAGACATCACTCTGTCATTGTCATGGACCGTGTATCTTCTAGCCCGTGGCTTTGCAAGATAGGTGGAGAATTTTATACGGGTAAGTATATGTTTACTGTGGACTACACTGACAACGAGATAGCAGATGATCCTGCACAGCACAAGCAGTCGCATGTCATAGAACTGACAGATGCAGGAGCTTATACAGGAAATATTGTAGCTCTCCCAAATAACCGGGTCAGAGTGACAAACCCTGCCATGTGGATCACTGGAGAAGGTGCACCAGACTTTGCACCTAGTCAGTATGTGCACTCTGCAGAAATCCATAACAGTTACATGGACCCTTACACAACTTTTAACAATCTTTATCAGGAGGAGGACCTTGACGATGAGGAAGAAACCAGCTAAAAGAATGATGGGTGGAGGTAAAACCTCTAAAATGAAAATGAGAGGTGGAGGTAAAACCTCTAAGATGAGACTAAGAGGTGGAGGTAAAACCTCTAAGATGAGTCGAAAAGGTGGCGGCGGTCTACGACAAAAAGCCATGCGTAGAGGCGGCAGAGCCAAGTAAAGGAACCTAGTCAATGGCAGTGGAACAAAATCCTTTCCTACCAGAGGAAGAGATAAAAGAGCTAAGAAGAGAGTCGCCTGTTCTAGAAACAGAAGGAGAGGTTGTCCAATTTAACCCCACCGATGATGGAGGTGTAGAGGTCGAGTTCGGTGATACAGAGATAGAAGCAGACCTTCTTATCATCTCTGAACAAGACCACTACGCCAACCTAGCTGAGTTTCTGGAAGAAGATGATCTTGTAGAAATAGGCGGCAATGTCATTGACAATTACGAAGCAGATAAAGAATCCAGAGAAGAATGGGAACAAGCGTTTGAGAACGGTCTTGATCTTCTAGGACTAAAACTACAAGAGACCACAGAACCCTTTGACGGTGCTTGCACAGCAGTTCACCCTCTCCTTATTGAGTCAGCGGTTAAGTTTCAAAGCAGAGCTTCTCAAGAACTCTTTCCCCCAGCTGGTCCTGTCAGATCACAAGTCATAGGCGCAAACACCGTTGCCAGAGAAGAACAGGCACAGCGTGTCAAGCAGTTTATGAACTATCAGCTTACACAGCAGATGCCAGAATACTTTGACGAGTTTGAGCGTATGCTCTTTCACCTACCGCTTATTGGCTCTGCCTTCAAGAAAATTTATTTTGATCAGGTCAAGAACAGACCTGTCTCTGAGTTTGTGCCAGTGGACCACTTCTATGTATCTTACTACGCCACTGATCTTAGAACAGCAGAGAGATATACTCACGTTATCTATCGTTCTCCAAACGATTTCAAAAAAGATGTTGTATCTGGAATGTATCTAGACACTGACATTGGAGAACCTTCTGCACCAGAAGTAACTTCAATGAACCAGAAGATTGACAACATCATGGGCATCACGCCATCGTTAGAGGAGGACCCACAATATGTTTTATTGGAGCAGCACTGTAACCTTGATCTTCCAGAACCATATGGCGATCCTAGTGGCGTTGCCCTTCCCTATGTAGTCACAGTTGATCTAACCAGTAAGCAGGTTCTTTCCATCAAACGAAACTACAACCCTGAAGACCCAACCAGAGAGCGCGTACTGCACTTTACGCACTACAAGTATGTTCCGGGTTTTGCCTTCTACGGGCTAGGGCTAATTCACTTCCTAGGTAATCTGACCATGACAGCAACAACTGCCATGCGTTCTCTGGTAGACGCAGGACAGTTTGCCAACCTCCCCGGTGGTTTCAAGGCCAGAGGTGTCAGACTTGTAGGTGATAACGAACCTATCTCTCCCGGTGAGTTTAAAGAGGTGGAGAGCACAGGCATTGATCTGACCAAGGCAATTGTACCGCTCCCCTATAAAGAACCGTCAGGAACGCTCCTACAGATGCTACAGTTTGTTGTGCAGGCTGGGCAGAAGTTTGCCGACTCCACAGAAAACGTAATCAAAGACTCAGCCAACTACGGTCCTGTGGGAACCACCATGGCACTTCTAGACGCATCGTCTAAGTTCTCCACGGCTATACACAAGAGAATGCACAAGTCGCAGAAGGACGAGTTTGACATTCTGGCCAGAATTAATTTTGAGTCACTCCCGCCTGCATACCCCTACGAAGTTGTAGGAGGAGACCAGCAGGTATTCAAAGATGACTTTGACGGTAGGATTGATATCATACCTGTGTCTGATCCTAACATACCGTCCTCTGCTCACAGGCTTGCCATGGGACAGATGGCAATACAACTGGCCAGCCAGACTCCTCCCGGTACATTTAACATGCCAGCCCTGTTCAGAGAAGTTCTCACCGCTGCAAACTTTCCAAACCTTGACGAGGTTCTCCCGCCAGAACAAAAGCCAGAGGCAAGAGACCCACTGGCAGATATTATGGCAGCTTCCAAGGGGCAACCCATTGCAGCTTTCCCCGGGCAGAACCACGATGCTCATATACAATTTAAGAGCGCCTTCCTCAAAGACCCCGGTAACGGTGCAAACCCCATGATGCAACAGATTGTGCCTATACTCAACGCCAACATCAGAGACCACATGCTGATGAAATATCAAGAGCAGATAGGCGGCATGGTCACAGGAGTTGCCACTGATGAACAAACCAGTGACATGGTAATGGCAGAGGCAGCTGAAGCTGTGGCAAATGCAAACGCCTCGCTAGGCATAGCACAAAGCCCAGAGCAACAGATGATGAACATAGAGCAGCAACGTCTGCAACTTGATCAGCAGAAGATGCAGATGGATGCCTTGGAAAAAGCAGCTGATCTAGAAGTCAGAGCGCAAGAATCTGAAACAGCAGATAAGAAAGTTCAGCTAGACACGCTCATTGACCTGAGTAAACTTTCTCTGGAAGCTGACAGAGACGCAAAGAAATCTCTAGAGGCAGCTGGTAAACTCGCACTAGAATCTGAGAAAGCAGATACGCAGACACAGAAAGATGCTCTGGGTATGTTGGTAAATGCTGTTAAACAAGGCGGCGCAGGTCGATGAAAACTTTAGAAGAGAGAATAAAGAAACATGAAGGATATATGGTCAAACCCTATACTGACACGCTTGGCTTTCTTACAGGAGGTTATGGACATAAAATATTGCCCGGAGAAGAAATCCCAACGGATCAAGAAGGCTGGGAAAAACTTTTTCAAGAAGATTTACAAAAAGCTAAAGACGGTGCTGATAGACTTATCAAGAAGAATAAAATAGAAGATTTACCTTGCAAGGCAAAAGAAATTATTATAGAAATGGTATATCAGATGGGTGAATCAGGTGTATCTAAATTTAGAAAAATGTGGAAAGCTCTTAAACAAAATCCAAAAGACTACAGCGAAGCAGCTAATCAGATGATGGATTCTAGGTGGGCAAAGCAAACCTACAACAGAGCACGTAATCTTTCAGATGAAATGAGGTCACTTTCTAATGCCTCTTAAACCCGGTAAATCTTCCAAGACTATCTCAGCCAACATTAAAAAACTTAGAGAAGAGGGTTACCCGCAAAAACAAGCGGTGGCCATTGCCATGTCTAATTCTAAAAGAACAGCCAAGAGACAGTCAAAGAAAAAGAGAAGGGTCTCGCGTAGAAAATAAATTATATGGATATTTTTGACGAGATCAAACAATCTTTTAAGGCAGAACAAGAATCTCTAAAAGATTTCCTTGCAAAGGGCCAAGTAGAGGACTATAACCATTATAGACAGGTTGTAGGAACAATCTCAGGTATAGACTGGTCCTATAACAGGTTGACAGAGATTATTAACAAACGAATGGAGATAGACGAAGACGATGATTAATCCTTCACTTGCAGGGGCAATGCCTAATGATACGTGGATTACAGAAGATGAAGTATCTGATCCAGAAGTTTTACCAGAGCTTCCGGGTTATCACGTTCTGGTGCGCCCTGTCACTATTAAGGCAAAAACCAAAGGAGGAATTATTCTCCCAGAAAGAGCTAGAGATGATATCGCCTACCTCACCACGGTGGGGCGTGTACTCAAAGTTGGAACGCTTGCCTACGAAGACAAAGATAAGTTTCTTGCAGGACCGTGGTGTCGAGTTGGAGACTATGTTTGTTATCAAAAATTAAGCGGTACAAAGTTTGTCTACAAAGGCGTCAAACTTCTTATTCTCTTTGATGATCAAATTATAATGAAAGTAGATAACCCAGAAGACCTAGACACAACTCTTGTTTTAGGTGGGTAACTGTGTTATCTATATAATAATACTACTACATGCGTAATCTTAGTCGTCGCAAACTATGGAGCAGAAATAAATGTCAGAAGAAAAAGAAGCAGCGGTTGCTGAAGAACTAACTGAGTGGGGCGAAATTGACACTAGTCCTAGTCAAAAAGAAGAAGATAAAGTTGAATTTGAAGTAGAGGGCGCAGAATCAGAGTCAGAACCAGTTCCAGAGATAGAAGCTGCTCCAGAGCCTGAGAAAAAAGATATTCCAGAGCTAGACGGAATTGAAACCAAAGGCGCAGAGAAACGTATTCGTCAACTGGTTCAGCAGAAAAAAGAACAGGCTGAACTTCTTGCCAGAGCAGAGGCTGAAAAGCAAGCACTTATTCAGCAGTTGACAGAAAGAGACAAGTACACTGTAGAGGCTAGTAAGTCTAACACAGACACAAACGAGAAGCTTTTACAGCAGCAGATTGAAATGGCAAAGAAAGCATACCTTGATGCCTATGACCTAGGCGAAAAGGAAAAAATGCTAGAAGCCCAAGAGTTGATCAACAAAGGTCAAGTTGATCTGGCAACACTGAGTCAGCAGCGACAGGCTATTCAACAGTACGAGGCGCAGCTGTCACAGAGAGAACAACAGGTACAGGCGCAGCAGCAACAACAGGCTCAACCTGCACCACAACAGCAGCAGCAAGCAAATGAATATGATCCTCTTGCTGTTGAATGGAGTCAGAAGCCAGAAAACTCTTGGTTTAACAGAGATCAAATTATGACAGTGGCGGCTCTTACAATTGACGCCCAGTTAAAGTCAGAAGGTTATGATTCATCTACACCAGAGTTTTATCAGGAGGTAGACAAGAGAATAAAAGCGGAGTTCCCGCACAAGTTTAGTGAAGTTGCAGATTCACAACCTGCACAACAGGTGGTCGCTGGACAGTCGCGCAGTTCAACCACCGCATCTGCCAAAGGAAAGAAGGTTAAGCTTTCTCAGGAAGATGTAAGATTAGCACAGAAGTGGAACATACCACTGGAAAAGTATGCTGCTGAAAAGGCAAGAGCCGACAGAGCAGCAGGTGAGTATGTACCAGTAGGCTAGGCGCGTAACAAAACAAAGGAGCGTTTAAAGATGAGTAAAACAAGTAGCAGAGCAAGTCAAGCAAGGGAAGTTGAAACCAAGGAATACACATACACTGAACCTAACTTTTTAGATATTCCTGATCTTGTTGTAGACAGATTCACCAATGAAGACATGGTTCTCCGTTGGATACGCATCTCCGTTAAGGGTGATGATGACTACAAGAACGTAGGAAACAAAATGAGCCAAGGCTGGGTATTTGTAACACCGGAAGAAGTTCCTGAGATGTTACACTCTGCAACTGTTTTAGATACAGGTCGCTATCAAAATTGCGTTGTACGGGGGGATGTCGCTCTTGCCAAGATGCCCCGTGGCAAAGCAAAGGCCAGAAATGAGTATTATCAGGACAAGGCAAACGCCATGATGGATGCTGTAAACCAGCAATTGATGGCAGCTTCTGATTCTAGAATGCCCATTTCAAATAATAGCAAATCTAGTGTAACCAAGGGTAGAATGCCACAGTTCCAAAACTAATAGACTGCTGCTTATTCTACTCATCTTTAAAGGAAAGGAGATGGTAGTATGACTACTACAAAAGCCCTTAATGGTCTCACTCCTTCGCGTCGGTACTCTGGTGGTGCCAACACTCTGAAGACGAAAAACTACCGCATCAAATCAGCTGCGGCGGGTAGCATGTTCACGGGTGATCTGGTCCACGTAAGAGAAGGTTTTGTTTCTGTTGTTGGTAATGACAGCGGTGCTGCTGATCACCCCATTGGGGTTTTCATGGGGTGCTACTACGAAGAAGACGGTGAGCCAAAGTTCCGTAAACATTGGCCCACGGGAACTTCTGCCAGCAATGCCTACGCGATTGTAGCTGACGATCCCCACGCTACGTTTGAAATTCAGTGTGATGCCAGTTCTTCTGTTGGCGATATCATGGAGTTCAACTTTGAAGTGACCAGAGGTGCAGGTTCTACCTTCACTGGTCGTTCAGGGTTTGGTCTCGATGTTGCGTCCAGAACTTCTGGTGTGGCGGCTATGTTCCGTATTATTGATTTCGTTGACGAACCCGGCAATGACATTGATAATGCTTCGGAGCGTGCCTTCCCGATTGCTGAAGTTCAACTTATCCACCACCAGTTGACCCGTGTGTCATCTGGCGCGTAACCTGAAAGGAGCTTAGACAATGGCTATTAATAGAGCAAGTATTGCCAAGCAGCTTCTTCCGGGACTCAATGCCGTTTTTGGTATGGAGTATGGAGAAGTTGCTGACGAACACGCAGTACTTTTTGAAACGGAAAACTCGGATAGAGCTTTCGAGGAAGAAGTACTGTTCACTGGATTTGGTAAAGCCCCTGTCAAAGGCGAGGGCGCTGCCGTTCAGTACGACAACGCGCAAGAGAGCTTCACGGCTCGGTATACGCATGAAACCATCAGTCTTGCTTTCGCTGTTACGGAAGAGGCAATGGAAGACAACCTGTATGACACGTTTGCCAAGCTACGTGCCAAAGGGCTTGCCCGTTCCATGGCCAGCACCAAGCAGACTAAAGCTGCTGATGTTTTCAACAACGGTTTCAACACTGCCTTCACGGGTGGTGACGGACAACCGTTGTTCAGTGCAAGTCACCCCACGGTGGGTGATGGTTCCCAGAGCAACCTGATCGGCACTGCTGGTACGGTTGACCTCTCGGAAGCTGCGCTGGAAACTGCGCTCATCAGTATTCAGACGATGAAGGATGATCGGGGTATTCTGATCGGCTCCAATGCGGTATCGCTCCACATTGCGCCGGGAAACCAGTTCACGGCAGACCGTGTGCTGAACAGCCCGTATCAACCTAACACGGCTGATAACAACATCAACGCCATCAACAATCTTGGTATGATGCCGCAAGGTTACTATGTGAACAAGCGGTTCCAAGATGCAGATGCGTTCTTCATCAAAACTGACGTTCCCAACGGAACGAAAATGTTTGTAAGAGCGCCTCTTGCCACGAAGATGGAACCTGACTTTGACACGGGCAACCTCCGTTTCAAAGCCAGAGAGCGTTACAGCTTCGGCTTCTCGGACTGGAGATCGTTCTTCGGTTCACAGGGTGCCTAAAGCATTCTAAGGTGGAGGGGCTGTAAAAAGCTCCTCCACTATTTCTTTAACATAGTTGAATGGCACTTCGGGTGCTGGTCTAGGAAAGGACTGTTCAATATGCCTACACATTTTCCAAACGGAGTTTCCAATAGAACAAAGGGTCATCCCCTTTTTAATTACCCATATTTAGACCCTTCAAAGTACTACACGTACTTCGATGATTTCTTTGAGTACCACTCTGGTATCTACACCATCACCACCACTGAAGCTGGTTCTGGTAATGCCTCAGAGGCAATCACCTCTGGCGCAGGTGGTCAACTCCTGATCACCAACGATGATGCAGATAATGATCTGGACTTTTTCCAGCTGAAGGGTGAGTCTTTCAAGTGGGATTCTAGCAAGAGAATGTTCTTCTCTGCTAGGTTTAAAACCAATGACGCAACGCAGTCAGAAATTGTCATGGGTCTTCAGATCACTGATACGACTCCTCTTGATGTCACAGACGGTATCTTTTTCCTTAAAATTGATGGAGACACGCAACCTGATCTTATCATTGAGAAGGATAACAGTTCTAGCTTGAGCGTTGTAGAGATGGACGCAATGGAAGATGACACGTTTGTCACGCTTTCGTTTGAGTACGATCCGCTGGATGTTGCCACGGGTGGCGCTGTCTTCCGCGCTTATCAAGATAATGTACAGGTTGGTGAGATCACTGGCACTACCAATGCTCCTGATGATGAAGACCTGACGATCTCGTTTGGTATTCAAAATGGTGAAGCAGCTGCTAAGACCTTGACCATTGACTTTATTCTTGTAGCGGTGGAAAGATAACCCACTACCTTGGAAAGCTATAAGCATTGATCTATAATAGGGGAAGTATCTTACATGGGTCTTCCCCTATTTTTTTAGGAGATAATTGAATGAGCACTACCCTTAGAATAGCGCAGGTAGAGAGTGGTGGAGGAGGTAACGGTCTCTTTGTAGATACTATTACAAGCACCACCATATCTGATACTAGAATTAGACTGTACACCTACGCTGTCACCGCTGCCTCTGAACTGGTGATTGGAGACAGTGCAGGACCTGTTATTAAACAACCAGTCCTTTCAACTAACACAGGTGACAACGTATACATTGGAGATGATGGTGTCAGATGTAATGGTAATGTATCTCTGGCGGGTGCAAGCAACGCTGGTAAAGTATACATTTACTATGGCTAACGCTGATGAACTATATCACACTTGTCAGTGCAGTAATAGCAGCTTCGGAGAATGATGGACCTGAGTTTGTAGGTGCTCTGCCTGACATGGTGCAGAGAGCACAAGACCGTATGATGAATGATCTAGATGATCAGGGTCTTGTATCTTACTCCAGTGTAGCAGTCTCTGCTGGCACAGCTGAAGTCTCTGTACCCTCTGGTGGAGAGATTATCAAGACCTTTGCCATAGAGGCAGGTGGAACAAAGACACAGCTTAGAATTAGACCCTACGAGTATCTTATAGATTACTGGCCTGTCTCTGCATCTACTGGCACACCCAGATACTATGGGTTTAAAACCAATACACAGATTCGTGTGGCACCTACACCTTCTGCCACCATAGACTCTGAGATTGGGTTCATTGCAGAAATCTCTGCTATCACAAGTGATAACCCAACTAATTACTTCACAGCCAATTGTGAAAATGCACTCTTCTTTGCTACAATGGTAGAAGCTTCTATGTTTATGAAAAGCTTTAACACTGTTCAGTACTTTCAACAAGAGTATACCACTGAGGTAGACAGGCTGAGAAACAGGGCAAGAAGAAGCAGACAAGATGATATGCAACCAAACACAAGTCCTGCTGGAGGACCTAATACACTTGTTCAAGGGAGCAATTAGATGAAAAGTAAACCAATGGAAAAAGAAAAAGACTACACGGTGGAAGACAAAAATCCTCCGGTAGATACTAAAAAGTTAAATGAAATTGTAGGTAGAGCCACAGGACAAGGCTATGGCGCAGCTAGAAAAGGACCAACTGTTGTCTAATAAAGAATGTAAGAATCCTAACTGTGGGCATGAAAAGTGTGAAAACTGTTCTTGCTCTGAACCCTGCACTGCTGAAACCTGTGATTGTGTAAATGCTACAGAAGAGTGAGTACATAAAACATGGACATGAATTTGATGCAAGCAATATCAGATTATGGTCTAGCCATTGTAGGATGCGTAGGGGCTGGCGTTGCTGCGTGGAAGCTTCTTCACTTTCTATTAAAGGACGTAATAGCCAGTCTTAAAAAACAGGATAGTATTATTGTAGACCTAATCGATAAAACTACCAGACTAGAAATTATGATACAAAGAATGGATTCAAAGTTAGACACTCTTATAAGTAAACGCTCCAAACCTTTACTCAAAGGTGACAGAGCCAAGATAGAGGAAGATGAATAATGTCAGATAAAAAGAAGAAGAAGAAGATTGCTCCAAGACCTAAAGAGAAACCTGATAAACCTGATATTCACGATGAAGGTAGTTATACCACTGGTCTTAGAGTTGAAGTTAAAAAAGGTGGCCCTCTTAAATATGCCGTAGGTGGCTCTCTCAGTGTATCTGCTGATAAACCAGCGTGGATGCGTAACAGGTAAGGAACTGATATGGCAGTTGCAACTACATCAAACTTTGATACTACCTTTTTTATAGACGAGGTAATAGAAGAAGCATTTGCCATGATAGGTGGAGAACCAGAACTAGGTAATGACGGTATCTCTGCCAGACGTTCTCTTAATCTTCTTCTCACTGACTGGCAGAACAGAGGTGTTCTTCTCTGGGGTACAGACCTTGCATCTACTACACTTAGTACAAATACAGCAGAGTATACACTAGATAGTGACACAGTGGATGTTCTCAACGGGTATGTCAGAAGATCATCTAACTCTAACGACTTTCAGTTGACCCGAATTGCCTACGAAGAATATGAGGCTATCACAGATAAAACAACATCAGGAAGACCTACACAGTTTGCCACGCTCAAGGGCAGAGATGCAATGAAGGCATACTTCTTTCCGGTGCCTGACTCCACAGATACCTACACTTTTAGACATTACAGAATGAAGCGTCTTAAAGACGTTAATAAGAGTGCACTAGAAAATGCAGATGTACCTTTCAGATTTCTTCCTTGCCTTACAGCAGGTCTGGCCTACTATCTTAGTTTTAAAAGACCAAATGTTCCCTCAGAACGTGTTACTATGCTACAGGCTAACTACGAAAAACTACTTGAGAATGCAATGGAAGCAGATAAAGAACGTGTTAGCCTGTTTATCACCCCACGATTAGGAGTTGTTTAGATGGCTATCAATAGATCAAGCACAGCAAAACAATTAAAAGGTAACAGAAAAAAATTAGATAAAGCTCCCCCTTACGGTAAAATTACAAAAGCTGACTTTGCTGCGCTGAGAAAAACAAAAGGAAAACGTAATGGGTAAACTCTGTCCCAGAGGTAAAGCAGCTGCCAAGCGTAAGTTTGATGTATATCCATCAGCTTACGCTAATATGTATGCCTCTGCTGTTTGTTCTGGTAAAGTTACCCCCGGTGGTAAGAAGAAAAAGAAGAAGGCAACGGCAAAGAAAACAGGAGGTGGTCTTAGAAAGTGGGTAGACGAAAAATGGGTAGACATAGGCGCTCCCAAGAAAGATGGTAAGTTTCAACCCTGTGGTAGAAAATCTGCCAAGGGTTCTAAAAGAAAGTATCCCAAGTGCGTTCCGCTGGCCAAGGCAAAACGTATGACAGCTGGGCAGAAGAAATCTGCTGTTCAAAGAAAAAGAGCAGTCAAGCAAGGTGTAGGTGGTAAACCTACCAATGTTAAAACTTTTGCAAAGAAGAAGAGCTAATGGCTGAGAAGAAGAAGAGAAAGTCCACTGGTAAAGGAATGAAGGGTCACACCATCAAAGGTGGACACAAGCGTCCCACCAAAGCTGGTGCTGGTATGACAAAGAAGGGAGTGGCAAAGTACCGTAGAGAGAACCCCGGTAGTAAGCTTAAAACAGCTGTAACTGAATCTAAACCCACTGGTAAAAGAGCAGCAAGGCGTAAGAGCTACTGTGCACGTAGCGCAGGGCAAATGAAGAAGTTTCCCAAAGCTGCAAAGAATCCTAACTCAAGACTTAGGCAAGCCAGAAGAAGATGGAAGTGCTAGACAGTGGTAGGTAAGAAAGCATTCTTTATCAGTGACAGATCAGGGTTTCGGTTTCCGCTTGACCAGAGAGTGAGGGAACCCGGAACTAATCTTATTGTTGCTAAGTCAGAGAGCGATGGTATTTTTAATCTTGTAACCAACCCACAAAATAAGGTACAATTCCCAGTAGATAAACAGTTTATCAGAGATGCAAGACCACCTGATAATGCAGAGAGAAACATTACTTGGAATGCTGCCACCACAAAGTGGGAAGACGAGACAAGCAAATGGAATTTTATATAAGGTAGATTAATATGACCGGAGATTTAACAGGCTCAATTATTGCCAATACATATAAAGACCTGCTAAAGATAGACGCAGCTACCTCTAACAATGGTCTTACAGGAGCTTTAAGAACTGTTCAAGACGGTGGTGGCACAGCTGGTCCTCTACAACTTAGCACGGCACAGTTAAACGTCACAGGTCAGTTTGCCATAGGCGGTACAGTACTCACTGCCACGGTGTCTCAGCTAAATGACATTGCTGCAACAGCTTTTGAAACGCTTACAGATGCTAATCAAACTATTTTGCTCACAGAGGGTGGTACTTCTGTTAGTTCAGTCACCACCAGCGGTACTATTAAAGTTAATCCTGATCTTAGCATCTCCTCTATCACAGCTTCTATTGGTAGCTTTACCACCTCTGTCAGCGCAACTAACTTTGTAGCTGCCACGGGTAGTTTTACCACAAAGGTATCAGGTGTAGCAGCAGAGTTCTCTGGTAATGTATCTGCTAACAATGTATACGCTGCTACCAATGTATTTGTAGGAGGCACCGCTGTTCCTAGTGCAGCTGCTATTACTTCTATTAATAATGCTCATACCTCTACTAACAATGCTCTTGTAGCTGCATCTGCTGCATTGGCAACTAGCATAGCCACAGCTAATACAAGAATTACCTCTGTCAGTGATTTTGCAGTGGCACTTTCAGCTACTCTAGCCACTAGTATTGCCAACGTATCTTCTACAATGGCCACCAGCATTAACACTGCCAATGCAAGAATAACATCTGTCAGTGACTTTGCAGTAGCTCTGTCAGGTACATTAGCCACATCTATCGGAACTGCTAATACCAGAATAACATCTGTTAGTGATTTTGCGGTGGCTCTCTCAGGTACGCTGGCTACATCCATAGGAACTGCTAACACCAGAATAACATCTGTTAGTGACTTTGCTGTTGCTCTCTCCGCTACACTAGCTGCCAGTATTGGCAATCAGCTGCCAAAGGCAGGTGGTGCTATGACAGGTGTTCTCAGTGCCACAGATGTATATGTCAGTGCTCTGGCAGTGGGTACAAACTCTCTTCTTGGTAAAGACATACACATAGAGAAATCAGCTGTTGCTGATATACAGGCACTTACAGATGGAACAAACATATCAGTTGATCTAAATGCAGGACAAAACTTTACTGTAACACTAGCAGGTAATAGAACACTTGATAATCCTACTAATTGTGTTGCGGGACAAGTCGGTAGTATATTTGTTGTACAAGATGGCACAGGATCAAGAACACTTGCTTATGGAACTTCTTGGGACTTTCCTGCTGGAGAAGCACCTGTGCTTTCCACAGACGCAGCAGCAGTTGATAGGATTGATTATATAGTGCATACATCTACAGATGTTCATGCAGTGCTAACAAAGGCGTATTCATAGATGGTATTTAATAATAGTATTCTTTTAGGCGCAGCAGGTCAGGGTGGAGCACCTACATTTGATCCAACTACAATTGGTAATTCAGTGTGGTTAAACGGCTCTGATGAAGACATCAACCGTACAGGATTTACTTTATCATCAGATGGTCAAAAAGAATTTATTATCTCAATGTGGGTAAATTTTAATGAATTTAGCACAGCGCAACAATTATTTATTCTTGGCAATGCAACGGGTATTGCATCTTTTAATGATATGACGCAATGCACTTTTAATGCTAATAACACAATTGGGTTTTCTGTTGCAACTGGTGGCAGTAGTGGTGGAGGAATTACAACAACTAGAGTATTCAGAGACACAGGTTGGTATCACCTGCTTTTCACATTTAACTCAAATACTTCAGTTTTACCTACTGCATCTCGCATACAATTATATGTTAATGGTGAATTGCAAACAGGTTCTCTCACAGCAGTTCCAGATAACCAAGATGTAAGAGGTTCTTTAACTGGAAATGCTGATCTAAGATTTGGTAGAAATACCCATCCATCTTTAGGCTATTTTTACAAGGGGTACTATGGACAAGTATGCTATTTAGAAGGTAAATCTATTCAAGCTGGTGATTTTGCAGTTAGTGATTTCCTAGATACGTTTACGATGGGAACTAACGGTTCGCAGTTTATACCAAAGAAAAATAGTGAAATTGCTGCACTAGCTACGTCTGCTGGTGGTAATAGTGCTTGTTTAGATTTTGCCAATAGCTCTGATCTTGGTAATGATATTAGTGATAATAATAAAGACTTTACTGCTACTAATATGGCATCAGCTAATCAATCGACTAACACACCTAGCAAAACCTATTCAACATTTAATCCATTAGCTCATGCTGACAATAGCTATCCGGGTACTTTTACATTGTCAGAAGGCAATCAAAAAAATGTAATAAATAGTTCTAATACGTCAGTGAAAACTACAGTGCCATTTTTGATGAGTGGTAGTAATATTATTAGAGCGCAATTTACTTTCAGCACAATTGGAGATGGTGGTTGCGGTATTACAGGTAGTAGCCATACCTCTGGAACTTATCACACTGCTGCTAACTCTGTTGCTGGTAGAGGTGAGGTAGGATTGTCCAGTAGCGGTGCGTTAGTAATTGATGGCAATTTTAACAACACTTATACTAGCGCACTAAGCAATGGTGATGTTGTTGATGTTATTGTTAATTTAGATGTAGGTGCAGTTTACTTTGCTGTAAATGGTTCTCTGCTAGGCGGTGCAACTCAAGCAGAAATTCAAGCAGGGACAACAACTAATGCTGCACTAGTAAGTAGTTTTGTAAGGCGTACTGCTGGTGAAGTGTTCAATTTTTACGCTTATCAACACAACCCAACTTCTTCAACGGTAGAATATAACAGTGGGCAAAAATCCTTTACGCATAGTTACTCAACTATTACAAGTTTAAAAAGTTTGAATACTGCTGATCTACCAGCACCAGACTATCAAGGAATAGATTACTTTGATGCCACTCTCTACGAAGGTAATGGCACTGGTCAAAGAGTAGGTGATTTTGTTCCGTTCACTGATGCTTATAATGTAAGCAACAGTGTAATTTTTAACGATGATGACACTGCTTTTCTTCAAAGAACGCCCAGTGGTGCTGGAAATAGAAAAAAGTTTACACTATCTACATGGTTTAAAAGAGCAAATATTACTGGAGCAACTCAATATATTTTTCACTGTCAGAACTCCGGCAATAATAATTTTTTTAGTGTAAACTTTAATAGCTCTGATCAGATAGCAGCTGGTGGTGAAATAAGCGGTGGTGCAACAGGCGCAACAATCACAACTAATAGAGCCTTTAAAGACACAAGTCAGTGGTATCATTTAGTAGTAAGGGTTGACAATGCAAATTCCACAGAAGCGAACAGACTTAGAATATACATAAATGGTGTAGAACAATCTCTTGCTTCAGCATCATACAGAGCCACCACTGAAGATTGGTTATGGAACGCTGCCAGTGAGTTGCACACTATTGCAAGAGGTCAAGGCGGTGGTAGTCCCAGTGGAACTAGTTCTGATTTTTATCTCGCACAAACGGTGCAGATAGACAATGATACTCTTGGTCCAGATAGTTTTGGTCAATTAGATACATCAACAAATCGCTGGATACCTAAAGATGTTTCGGGTCTTACATTTGGAACCAATGGTTTCTATCTTGACATGGCAATTGCTCCGGGCACTGGAAATGGTGCAGGTAATGATGTTAGCGGTAACAATAATGATTTTACTGAAAGCGGTTTAGCTGCTGGCGATAAAAATACAGACACACCTTCTAAGAACTTTGCTATAATGGATTTTTACCATCCAGATTCTTCAACAGCAACCACACTTTCAGAAGGTAATTTAAAAGTTTCTATGGGTACTGCTGCTGGAGATGGCGCAAGAGGAACATTATCATACAACGGTAAAATGTATTGGGAAGTGGAGCTTGACGCTATTTCTACAAATTCTGGTTCAGATATCGGAATTGCGACAAGAAACCATAATCTTGCGCTAACATCTAATGATGCTTCAAACACAAATGCTTTTCTTGGTGTAAGTTCGTTTGATAGCAATTTAAAAGGATTTTTTGCTGGTGCCGCTCTTGATACTTCTTATGGCGGTCTTGGAAACAATTTTGGCACTGCTGGAAAATACTTGATGTTTGCAATAGATACTGATGCTGGTAAATTTTGGGCTGGATATGACGGTACTTGGTTTGGTTCTGGTAATCCTGCCGCTGGAACAAATGATTCTGGGCAAGATATATCTTTATATGATACATGGTTTCCAGCAATTAGTCGTATAGGAAGTGCAGGTTCTGGAGCTTTTATCTTTAATTTTGGACAACGCTCTTTTGCACACACACCACCAACAGGTTTTTCTAATCTTAACCAAGATAACCTAGACGACACTGCATCCAAGATCACAGCTTGGGCATGGATCAAGAATAGAGATGCTACTGACTCTCATATCTTAGTAGATAGAGTAAGAGGTGTTGGAGAAGTTATGCACTCTAATGAAACTGCTGCTGAAGCTACTGAACCTAATACCGTACAGAGATTTTTACAAAGAGGTGTACAGGTTGGTAATGACGTACAGGTAAACACTGCTAATGAAAGTTATGTTCTTTGGCAGTGGTTACTAGGAGATAGTGCTACTACTGGATCAAGTATTACTGCTGGTTCTCCTAGCTTAACAACAACAGGTATAGTTGCAGATGCAGATCATTTTTCAATATTGTCTTACACAGGTAATGCAACTGGTGGCGCTACAATTGCTCATGGAATGTCAGCAGCACCCGAAATGATTATAATTAAAGAACGAGATAATGCAAATGGATGGATAGTAGGTAGTGATGTTGTGGGGTATACTAAAATACTACGTCTAGACACTACTGACGCAGCTACAACTGATTCTGGAGCTTTTAATGATACAGCACCTTCTGCTACGCTTATCACACTAGGAAGTAATAACGGAACGAACAGGTCTAGTGGTCAAATGATTTGTTATGCATTTAGATCAGTTCCTGATGTTTGTAAAGTAGGAAGTTATATACCAAATAATACAACAGACGGGCCTTATGTAAGTCTAGGATTTACTCCTGCATATCTCCTAATCAAGTGTACTGCAACAACTAACCCATGGATTGTGTTTGACAATACAAGAGGGCCTGACAATCCAGTAACAAAATATCTTTTACCTAGTAGTACTGCAGCAGAGGCTTCATCTGGGCGAGACATTGATTTTGTAAGCGATGGGTTTAAAATTCGGGAAGATGATTCAGATATCAATGGTGGAACATCAAATACATATATCTATATGGCTATAGCAGATTTAGGTGGTAATGGTACTCTACCTCCTATATATGGTAGATAACTCAAGAAAGGAAACTAAACTATGTGGGCAAGAATTATGGGCAATCAGTTGGTAGACATTATTCACCAACCAAAAGCCATGACAATTAATAATGTGCAATATCCTAAGTCTATCTTTGGTTTAGCTTGGACAAATGAAGAGCGTAAAGCCATTGGCATTGTACCTTATGAGTATGAAGGTAGTAGAGTAGAGAATATGTTTTATACTTCTTCTGAGTCTGCTCCTGTTGTTAAAGCTGATAAGGTTGTTGTTACCAGAACAAACACTGCCAGAGACATAGATGATATTAAAGCTACAATGAAGAAGCATGTCTCTGATGTACTGAGTGGCTATCTAGCACAAACTGATTGGATTGTTATCAGGGAACAGGACAACGGCACTGCAAAGCCAGCAGACCTTGCAAAGTGGCGTACAGACCTAAGAGCAAAAGCCGCCGCACTAGAGACTGCTATTGATGATAAGTCAGATGTTGCAGGTCTTGAAGCTATGACAGTGTTTACAGAAGAGATGCGAGATGCTGGTAAGACAGCTTCAGAGTTTAATGACTGGCCTGTTAATCCTAGAGAAAGTGCTGTATAATAAATGAAACTATTAGCTGTCCTTACTCTTGTTGCTTGTTTTACAATACTGCCCAGTTGTGTCACAGCAGAAGAAATTTGGAAGAAAGGTGATAAAGTAGCAGCGTTCTTTATCTGTAAAGACGAAGAAGATATAATGGACCTTGCTCTTGCTGATTCTAAAGGTAAGCAAAAATTTTCAGAGTTGATAATAAAAAAACAACTTACCAGAGGCTGTATTCCTCTTAGACCACCAGCACTATTTATTGTTGATGATGTAATTGGAAATTATAAAGATTACAAAGGTAAAGAAACTTCAATAATGAAGATAGTATCACCTAAAAATAATTCATTAACAGGTTACATAGTAGCAGAAGGAATACCGGGAGAGGACAGAGGAATTTAGTAATGCCTGATTTAACTGATGTAGAAATAGGAAAGATGCTTCAAGCAGTTGATCAACTTAGTAAAGAAGTTGACAGATTAACTGTGCGTCTTGATCAAATGGAAAGTCAGTTAGACAAAGGTAAAGGTGTTCTGGTGGGGTTCTTTCTTGTAGCATCTGGCCTAGGAGCAGCTGCCTCCACCGTTGTACAAAAGTTTCTTAGCACGTAAAGGATAAATAGTATGTCTACTTTTACATCTAGAATTAGATTAGAGAAGCAAGCAGATGGGGCTAACCCTAACTCTTGGGGGTTAATCTTAAATCAGAATGTCATTGACCTTGTTGATGATGCAATTGCTGCTTATACCACAGTTACTGTTTCTGCTGCTGATGTAACTCTTACAACTGAAAACGGAGCATCTGATCAAGCTAGAAGTGCCTTCATAGAACTTACAGGAACTCTTACATCTAGCCATGATATTATCCTACCTGCTCAATCAAAAAGTTATTTTATCAGAAATAAATCTGTACCATCACCTACATCTAACACCATAACTATTAAAACTCTTGCAGGTTCTGGAGCAACTGTAGGAACCAGTGCAAATGGTTTCTTTATCTGTGATGGTGTCTCTGTTCATCAAACCAATGCGGTTGGTCTAGGACTAGGAACAGCTGCTAATTTAGACTTTGGAACTGCAGATGCAAATCTTGTTCCCGTCTCCACTGCAGATATTAGATATGTCAGAGCATCTGTTGCTAGTTCAATCACAGCTGCTAAAACTTTTACAGCCCCTGTCATAGGTAATGTAACTTCTCTTACAGATGCTGCTTCTATTGCAATTGACATGGGAGTTGGTAATGCCTTTGCAATTACACTTGCAGGCAATAGAACACTCTCAGCACCTACCAATGTAACGCCGGGACAAACAGGATATATCTATGTGGTGCAAGACGGCACAGGTTCTAGAACACTTGCATTTAACAGTGCTTATATCTTTGTAAGCGGCACAGCACCTACCATGAGCACAGATGCTAATGCTATTGATCTACTGGTATACAATGCAAAAACAACAACTGCTATTACAGCTGTAGTTGTCAAAGCACTGGCAACTGCTACCTAGGAGTCATAAGTGTCTACACTTTCTCAGACAAAAGCTCTTAATTTTAGACCGGGCATTCACCGGGAATCTACGCAATATGCGGAAGAGGGTTCTTGGTATGATGGCAACCGGGTAAGGTTCAGAGACAAGAGGCCAGAGAATATCAGAGGGTATGAAACTAAAACTTCTGGTAGTTTGCTAGGCACTGGGAGAGACTTGCTTACATGGCAGGACAATATCACACAGAAGCAGATGGCCATAGGTACAGAGAAAGCACTGTATATCTATAACAATGGAGGTGTCTTTAATATTACACCTGTCAGAGCCAGTGTATCTCTGACCAATGCTTTTGGTACACAAACTGACTCTGTAAGAGTGTGTGTATCTGACACTGCTCATGGACTGGCCTCTGGTGACTTTGCAGTGTTTACATCTTCCTCTGTTGCCACAGACTTTTCTTTTAATAGTATGTTTGAAGTCAGTGTCATAGGCACAAACTCTTATGCCTTTGATGCCTCTACATCAGCTGCTTCTAACCAGAGCGCAGCAGGTCACGCCACTGCTCACTATCTGATCAGGAGCGGTGCCTCTGTGGGTATCACAGGCACAGGCTACGGTGCATCTGATTACAATGCAGAGACATTTACCTCTGTGGTTCTGACCAGTGTGATAAACGTGGTGGCAGCTACAGTTGCTGTAAGTATCAATAGCACTGGCCATGGACTAGAGATAAATGACTTTGTGTACTTTACCACTGCTACAACAGTTGGAGGTAATATACTACTGACAGATTCTACATTTGGTGGTCCTATATTTAAGGTGGTATCTGCACAGGATGCAAATAACTTTACAATCAACTCTCTGGTAAATGCAGCGGCAACCAGTGCAGGAGCAGGTCTAGCCACGGCACAGTTTCTTGTATCTGTTAGTTCTAGTGCAGACTACAGAACATGGAACTCACCAGCTGCATCTTCTGGTATTGAGTTTGAAGCTGCCAACTGGACACTGGATAACTTTGGTGAGATACTACTGGCAAACAGAAGAGGTGGTGGTCTCTTTCAATGGTTCCCAACATCTGGCGGGAGTGTCAGA
>Ga0209348_1000337_pt1 | contig 25770 bp, 37 predicted proteins | sample ETNvirenome_2_30_FD_184065 | JGI IMG/M metagenome (GOLD analysis project Ga0209348, IMG submission 184065) | Marine viral communities from the Pacific Ocean - ETNP_2_30 (SPAdes) (version 2) | ecosystem: Environmental > Aquatic > Marine > Oceanic | place: Pacific Ocean | collected 2013-06-22
GCAGAAACGGCTAGTTTAATCGCCGATAACCACATAATTAGTACGCTTTAGAGTTTCTTTTCTTTTCTGCTAACATTCTTTTCTGACCGCCAACTGGCATTTCAGGTTTTCCTGTAGCAATATAGTTAAAAGATTGGTCAGCAGTTGTTTTAGATCTAGGATCTACTTCAATTTGCTGTTCTGCAACCTTAACTTCTTTTATTTTGTCTAGTTTTTGCATTTATGCTCCTTTTTTTACTCCTTTTATAACACCTTTGTTCTTAGATGCATAGAATATCTTTTCACCCCTCTTTTTACCGTACTGTTTTTTCATAGATTTCATAATTTTTTTACCTTTTTTGTTTAATGGCATTAATTATCCTCCGTAATTACGGCTGCTTGCTGTACTCCGGTCTTTGCAAGGCTAACTCCAGCACGTAATTTTGCTAAATCTTCGTTTTGATCTAGTTTATCTTCTGCAATTTCTCCTTGTTGCATTAATCTTGCTCGTGCTAGGTCAATTTGAGCTTCATCATTGTCTTTTTTACGTTCATTTTCCATTGCACGTAAGTCAACCTCACGTGATTTTAGTTTTAGAAGAGGGTCATTGTCAAATTGTGAAGTAATTTTCTTTTCTTCCTTCATAAATTCTTCTGTCATCTCTGCAATCAACACAGATTTTCTTGCTTCAATTTGATTATTTAACATTTCCAGTTGTTGTTGAATGTTTGGATCCATAGCTGCTTGTTGTTGCATCATCATCATCTGTTGCATTTGCTCTCTAAACTCTAATTGTACTTGTTCTTGAGCCATTAAACTAATGTGTTCTAAAATATTTTTTTGTATCGAAGCCATAACCGCAGGATTATTTCTTACAATGTTAGTTGACATAAAATTTAAGTGAGCTGTAATGTGTGCTCTGTGATCTTGACCTGGAAAAGCTTGAAATGGCTTGCCAGCTAACGCGTTTATATGCTCCATACTCGGATCCATAGGTGCAGTTGGCGCCGGTGGAGGCAATACCGCATCTACATTTTTAACACCAATTGCTTCATACATGTTTCTGTATATCTGATACATGTTATGTAGTTGTGGATTTGATGTTGCGATCTGTAATTGTGTTTGTGCAAGTGTAATTCTTTGCGACATAGAAAATATATTTGGATCTGCAACTGGTATTACATCTATTCTGTCATCAAAATCTGCTTGTTTAATATTTCTTGCACCACCGACAACATCATAAGGATACTCTGGTGGTAAATATTGTGATACAACTTTTGAAAGTAAAGCAAATTCTTCTTTCATTGCCGCGTAACATCTTTTGTGTATTGCAGACATAACTCTAGACCCACGTTCTAGTAATGCAATAGTTGTTCCAACTGCTGCACCTTGATTACCATCTCCTACTTGCATGTCAGCAATAGCTGCAAATCTTTGTCCTGCTTGTACAACAATACCTAATAAATTTAATAATGTTTGAGATGGTTCTTTGTATGGTAAAGGAAAAAATGCATCACGTAATGATCCACCAGGAGCATCAACATCTTTAAATTCACCTGGCTGTATTGGTGCTGCTTCATCTCTAACTCTAACACCTCTTTGTTTAAATCCTGCAGGTAAATTAGATAAAGTTCCTGCATCTAATAATTGACGGAGAGCCGCCGTTGCCGTACGACTCAATCCGCCAATCATATGTATTAATCCAAAGCCATAAAATCCAAGTCCTGGCAGAAATTTAAAATGGACAAAATATTGGATCTTAGTTTTCTTTAGATCATTGGGCGCATAGTTTCTCCGTATAGAGAGAACTGCTCGGCTGCCTTCTTCTACAGTTACTATGTAGGGCAATTTTATTCCTGTTGGTTGACCTTCGCCATCAACATCTTCAAAACCTTCTAAGTCTAAATTTACATGACACTCTAACAAAGTATAAACTGGTTCGTTCTTACCAGATTTTTTACTACCATCTAATTCACGTTCTTTTTTCTCTACAGTGTTTTGTTCAACATTGCCTGGAGGAGATAATTCTATATCTCTATAAAAACCAGACACTTGTTGTTTTCTTAATTCATTTTCTGACATTTTAATTACATGAATTACAGCTTGAGCGTCTTCTATTGAAGTTGCAGTGTAGGGAACTATTAATTCATCAGCAGGAACGAATTTTGATACCACTCTTCCAAGAGGCACATCGTAATAAACTTTTTTAAATGTAGAACCTGCTAATGGTAAATGAAATAACATAGAATCAAACTCTGCTTCGTACTCTTTCATTTGATCCATAATTAAATAATTCATGTAATCTTTTACACGAGTCGCTTGTTGTTCTGTTTGTGGATTTTTAATTCCTATAACTTGTGTTCTTACAGGTCCATCTGCTGGTAATAATTCTTTGTATGCTTGTGCTTGAAACTGTGTAACTGCTTCTGCTAATACTGGGTGTGTTGCACCACTTGCACCTTGAAAGGGTTCTGTTCTGTTTTCATATTTAAATCCTAAAAGATCTAAACCTTCTGTATAAGATCGTTCCCAATCTTTTCTTGAGGATTTATAATCCATATAATTATTTACCATTTCAGATCCTGTTGGTTCTAAAATATCGTCTGGTAAAATATCTGCTAAGTTATCAAAATGATTTTCTGTGCCTGGTATATTTATTGCACCTGGTTCAAAGTCAATCGTTGCGCCACCATCTTCTTCTGGCACCACTTCAACTGGTCCTTTTTCTGGTATTTCTTCCTGAACAGTAACCTCTGCTATTTCCTCTTCTGAAGGAACTTCAACTTTAGTTCTAGTGTTCGGGAGTCCTTTGTCTATTTCTGCCATATAATACTCCTAATAGTTTCTAACACGGTTTTTAAGGGATAGCAACCCCTGTGAGTTTGGTCCTGCTTCTGGTGCTGGACCTGAAGAAACCCCTGCTTGTTTTGCAATACCACCACCAGCTAAATTAGCGACACCGCCTGCTTCTGCTATTGCACCAAAACCTGCATCTTGTAATATTTTATCATATCCACCAAGAATATCGACTGTTTCATCAACAGGCAAATTTTGATCTTCTAAATATTTATTTATTTTTTCTGGAGTTAACATATCTCCTTCTTTTATTCTTTTTTGAATTTGCATATCTATTGCTCTTTCACTAGATGGAACGAACATAGGTGCATTAATTACGGATAATTTTTCTTGAGCATTTATTAACGCATCATAGTATGCTCTATCTTTAATTTTTAAATCCATTGGTTTTTGAAAACCAGTTATTAATTGCTCTGCTTTACTTAATTGTCCAGATCTATACATGTCTTTTATCTCAGCTTGTTTTTTATTTATTTTTTTCAATACATCTTGTTTGTTATCAGGTGTATAACCAAAATCACCAACACCATAAGTTTCTTGTTCATACTCATCTTTTAATCTTTGTAATTTTTTTACAGCTTCATTTTTATCATTAATTAATTCTTGTTGATCTAAAACATATTCAACTTTATCTTTATCTGTAGCGGCACCTATGAGTTCTTCTCTTATACCTTCGTCATAACTTTTCATAAGTCCAAGTCCTCTAAGTGGTGCAGTTAAATAAGATTTACGCAAAGCTTGCATTGTTGATTCCCCCTCACTAATTACTTTATCAAAACCTAATGCTGCCTCTAAAAACAACTCACTGACTACACCTGCTTTAACTAAAGCTCTCGCACCTTTTGATCCAAAGTTTTTAAATTTATTTGCAATTCTACTTGCTTCGCCAGAAGTTGCTGCACCTGTTCTTACTTTTGTAATTTCATTTCTCATACCAGTAACAGCTTCGTCTATTGAACAAGTTCCAACTGTGCCACCATTTGCTTTTGAGTTTGGACAAAACTTCATAAGTTGTTTATATAATGGTGTGCCCGGTTTAAGTTCTTGTGTTAGTGGAACTCCTTTTGTTTGTATTACAACTCCTTTACTAGTAGCTATATCTGTTATATTTTTTTTAGCAGGTCCGCTTAACGCATCAAAATTTTTAATATACTTAGATGCGTCTACTTTTTTTCCAGGCTCGCTTATAATTATAGGAGTATCTACTTTAAATTTTTCTTGAAAAGCTTTGGATACTTTATTAAAGTCATCTATGTCTGATGCACTGGCTGTGCCATCTAATACTTTTGGAAATAATCTACTAAATGGTCCATCTATAATTAAACCTTTTCTAGTATTTATTTTTTTATCTATTACTTGAGTTAACTCAGTATAGCCAGGTGCATTTTCAAATGTGGCTGCTATACCCACGACTTCATCTAAATTAAATATATTAGTATCAACTGCTTTTAATATATTAGTTCTTAATGTTTGTAGTTTTTGACCTTTTGTATTTAACAATCTATCTCTTATATTCAATCTAGATCTTCTTAACTCCTCACTAGCAAATTTTCCCCATTGATCTTGTGGCGGAAACTCTGATAAAATTTCATCTAACATTAATCCTTGCGGAGAAATAATTCCTGGCACTTCTCTAAACCCTAACAAAAATTCTTGATATCTAATTAAATCTTGAGCTACCATTCTAAGTGCAGCATCGGTAGTATTCCCGTATATTAATCCTGCAAGTTGTCTTGCATTATTAATATCTGTTGGATCCTTCATTGCTATTGCATGAATAGCTTTTACCGCTCTATCAAAAGGTATTTTCTTTTCTAATTTTTTAGTTATAGTAAATTTATCCGCTTTCTTAATTGCATTTTCAGCTGCAGACTCTGTAGTAGTGTAAACCATTTTAGTGCTTGTGCCTTTTTCTCCTGATGGAACCTGTACTTTAAACTTTGCATTAGTTGGAATATCTGGATTTATTTTTCTGTCGTTAGCAGTAATTGGTCTAACTATTTTATAAATTTTTCTTTCCTCTGGAGATGAATATATTTTTTGTTTTACAGAACTAGCTAATTCTTTTTTTGGTATATCTACTCCTGGAACTCCATCTTTTTTTGCTTGAGTTATAACACCTCCAACCGTGGATTGATTTAATTTTATATTATGATTTTTTTCTAGAATTTCAGAGATTGCTTGTGATCCTAATTTATCTTCTACTCTGTATTTTAATATTAAATCTTTTGTTTCTTGAGGTAGAGAAGAACCTTTTCCTAATTCAATTCTTGAGCTAGACTCAAGATACTGTTTCATCTGTCTATATTGCGGAGGTGTAAGTGACATTATTCTCCTAACATTCTAGCGATGCCACCAGATGCTTTTTTAATTGATGGAATATTATCTGACACTTCATCTACGATTTCTTTTTTAACTATTTCACTTATATCATCAGCACCTGCCATAGTTCCATCTTGATCAAACTCTACTTTGTATTCATCATACTCATCTGGCGGTGTCCCTTTTGTAGTTTCATCACCTCTTCCTTTTTTATAATCCATAACAGTTCTATCATTTATAGTGTCAAAACTTTTATCATTATAAACTCCTACGCCTGTTTTATCTTTTACAATTTGCATATCACCTGTTGAAATATCTTCAGTTAATGTATACTCATCACCGTTCTTACCTGTATAATAATATTCATTTACTCTTTCTTGAGGTTTGACTTTTGATTCTTTACCTAAAAGTTTAATTTTTTCTGCTAAACTAAAAAAATAATCTGGTGGTTGTGTGTTAGGAACAACTTTAGTTACATCTTTTGCAACTTTTGCTGTTTTACCTGTTTTAAAAAATTTTCCAAGAATAGGTATTGTTGCAAGACCACCCATAATTTTCATAAAAGTTCTTCTGTCCATACCATCTTTTAAACCAATACGACCTCCGTCTTTATAACCTTCTTTCATTGCTTGTCTAACAGCTTCACCCATATCAAAACCATCATCCATTAGTTCTCGTACACGCTTAGCAAATTTTGCAGTTTGTGCGTCTTCATCAGCAACTCCATTTCCTTCTGCATAACCAATACGACCACCGTCTGCTTTTTCTTCCATATAAATATTTTTATGAAGATCTAATAACATTTTTTCTAATAACTCTGGACTATCTTTATATTTTTCTTTGTACTCTTGAGAAAACTCTTCAAACATTTTATCTTGTCGTTCTTTTTTCTGTTCCTCATTCATATTCTTTAACATTTTTTTTAATTGATTAGTTACTAATGCACCACTGGCAGCGATAGGTATAACCTCTGATGCTACTTCTAATTCTTTTCCTTCTTTCATTCTATCTTTTACGCTTTTGTTATATTTTTTAAATGCTTGAACTGGACTGTTCTCACTTAAAAATTTTATAAATCTTGGACCAAGTCCTTGAGAAAAGCCAATACGTCCCCCCTCTGCAAAACGTTTTAAAAGTTGAATTTTAAATTCAGGTTCACCTTTATCTACATCATACATAAGCTGTCCACTAATTCCCTCACCACCTGGATTAATATCTAATCCTATCGCTCTTTTTCTAGAACCACCTTCACCTAAAATTAATTCTTGATCATCTTTTTCAACTCTTGTCCTACCTTTGTCACGACCATAGGTCGTAAGAAAATTTATTCTGTCGGTTATTGGAAACTTTGAATTAAGAAGAATTTTGTATGTTTCATTATCCATTGTAATACCCTCTGGTGCACCTATAATTTGTTGTTTACCAGATTTAGATCCTTCAGCTTCTATATTAACAAACTTCTTAATTTTATCTGCAAGTTTCTTCATTTTCAAACGGTTTCTTTCTCTTGGTGTCATGTTAAGTAACTCTGACAAACCTTCACTACCATTAGCAAAACCTGCACGTCCACCTTTCGCCAATCCTTCAATTAATGGTTTACCTTTTTTTAACGTATCTAAAACTTCAGTATAACTCATGCCATAATTATCCATGACATATGGAATCTGACCAGATTTACCTGACTTTAATATCATTTGAATATCTTTGTCAGTTGCATTGCCAAACTTTTTAAAATCAGATACTAATTTTTCTACACTGTAATCTCTGTCTGAAATACTTTTTATACCCATCTCTTCATCAAACTTAGCTCTCATCGCAAGTGGTATTGCTTCTTCTCCTTCTGCAGTTCTAGTAGGAAATTTTTTCATCATCGCAAACTCTCTTGCAATATCAGGATCTCTTAATAATTGATTTTTAATACCTGTAAAGTCGCCTTTCTTTGTGGCTTCTTTTATATTTTTAAAGGGACTTGGCATTTGATCTGTAATATCTATGACATTGTCTTTAGCAATTGTTTTTGTTTTTGCTGCAGAAGATTGATTAATAAAAGCCATAGCTTCATTCATGGCTCCGTCTGATTTAATAGCATCTGGGTTAATGCCATTTTCAATAAGAAGCTGTCTTAGTATACCTTCTTGAAAATCTACCTTTTGAGTATTTGGTATTATCATGATACCTTCATCAGTCGTTTTAAGTAAATTTTTTTTAGCGTAGTTTCTAATAAAGTTGACTTTTGACATTAATAATAATTCCTTTTACGTTCGCCGAGTTTTTCTTCGACATAGTCTTCAGGGTGACCGATTAGACCGCCCTGTCTAAATCGCATGATAGCCTGGGTCGTAGAGTCGACCAAGTCATCATGATCACCGTAAGGAAATGCAGCACACTCTTCAATGACGTCGTCTGCAAATTTCTGCTCAGGTGCCCATATCATACCAGATTCAAACAAAGGTGCAACCGCATTTACACGTGCATGCTTATCATTTCCTTTGCTTGGACTAAAATTTACAACTGGTATGTCCATCTGCCTTAACTCGTAAGTTAGTGGTAAACCAGATGCTTTAGCCTCAATAATTACTGTTTCAGGTTTCCAATAAGAATATTGTTCAAGAGCCAGTCTTCGTAGTTCTGGAAACTCGTATCTACCCTTTACCGCATCTAACAATATTAAATTAGCAGGACTATCTTCGTCTGGATAGAATATACCCCATGTCGTTATCGCACTGTAATCAGCTGTCTCCTTTTTTAAAAATGCTGTGTCGTAAGATTGTATCACGTGTTGTAGCTGTGGTATGTCATCGTTGGTGTACTTCATCCACCACTCCCTTTTTAATATTGCACCTTCCTCTGCTGTTGGGTTCTGCATCCACTGTGCGTTCCATTTGCCCGTGGGCAGTGTTGCTTGAACCTTTTCTAATTCATCTAACTTCCAATACTCTGGCCAAACAGGAGTTGCGTTCCGTGAGCCGTGGTCCATGATTGCTGGAAACTCGACCACGTGCCACTGATCAGCTTTTGCTTCTTTCTGGTTCGCGAGTAATTTTCCTGTTAAATCTTTATTAGACCAACGAGTCATAACGAGCACAATCTTACCGCCTGGTTGTAAACGTTGTCGTGGTCCTGATGTATACCACTCGTAAGCAGACTCCATGGCTGTTGGAGATAAAGCATCTTGTTCTGAATGTGGGTCGTCAATAATTAGAAGATCTGCACCACGTCCTGTGATCGCACCACCAACACCAGCTGCAAAGTATTCACCACCCTGTGCTGTCTCCCAACGTCCTGCTGCCTTTGAGTCTTCTTGTAATCTTGTTTGAAAAATTTTTCCGTAGTCCTCACTATCAATTAAATTTTTTGCCTTACGACCAAACCTCACGGCTAATTCACCGGTGTGGGTTGCTTGAATAATCTTGAGCTTTGGATCACGGCCCACCATCCAAGCCGGAAGTAAGTATGAGGCAAACTCCGACTTAGTATGTCTTGGGGGCATGTTAACTATCAGACGAGTTATCTCGCCTGATGCTAATTTATTAAATTTGTCAGCAATGTGTCTGTGGTGGGACCCCTCTATAAAATCGGGCCACATACACTTTACAAAAGATATAAAATCATTTTTAGCTTTGTTCTGTATCTTTTTTTCAGCGTGTAATACTTGCAGTTGTTTAAATTTTTTACGAACATCTGCAGGTAGTTTACTTATGTCTATATTATTCAATTCCATAAAAATTTTTTAAAAAATTTTTTGCATCACATTTAAGATGTTCAACATGTTTTTACCAGCTATAACTGTCTAAATCAAGCAATACAACCTAGAGTAGTGGGACCCCTTTTACAAAAAGGGGTGGCCCGGCCACAACTTATAATTGATTTTTGGATTTAATTTGGGACCCCTGGCGGCGTTAGCCGCCAGAGATAAGGAGCTAGTCTAGTAATGTCATGTATGCTTTAGCATTCATCTTACCAAACTTATGTAAACCTTTTTGCACAGTCTTATAGTCCTCGTCTATTTCTGCCTGTTTAATCATAATGTATAACTTATATTCTTCTGGAGTTAACATTGTTGATTGACCTGAAAAAGGGTTTGTTGTTTTAATTGTTCTTTCTGTCATAATATATATCCTATATTATCCCTTATGCATTGTCAACTACTTTTTTTTCAATGGTCCAATTATTCCAATTATAATAACCATTGTTGTTTGTTTCTTTTACAGGGTCCTTGATTGGTGTTTCTAGTGGCTCTCGTCTTGGCGCAATAGATACGACAGCCTCAGTATGTTTAGCCATAAAATCCATTAAGCATTGATGATTACAAAAGAAATCCCATATGTTGGCGCCACCATTGCCAAACATAGAGCGACCATATTTGTTTGTAACTTTTTTTGTTCGTAAAACTTTGTTGCCTTTACTGCCTCTTACTCGGTCAACTGTGTGTTTAGTATGACATTCTGGACCATGGCACCAATTAAAACTCATTAATGCCTCACTTTCCACGCAGTATTGGCAGTTCTATATCCATGTGCGTCTAAATCATAATAAACATAATAAGGAACACCTTTTTTAGATGTGCCATATCTGCTTTTTTCGTCGTGTTTTCCTCGTCTTGTTATGTGCTTTTTGTGCTTGTTAGCCCAATAAGTTATATAAAATGTTTTAGTCATTTATGCCTTTCTGTTATGGGATTATCTTATAGGATAATCCCATAATTGTCAATAGTTAATTTACACTTTCTGCATTATTTTTTTCGTATAATAACCTCGCTTTTATTTTATCTGCTCTTGACTGATTTTTGTTTTTCATACCTTTAATTCTTTCAGCAAGATTTTTAGGATTATAAATAACTAGCCCTGTACTATTAGTTCTAATTATTTCTGCGTCAGTAATATTTAAACCAAGTTCAGTACAAAGTTCCAATGCCTCGTCTAAATATTTATAACCTTTTAGACCAATTTTAATTTCTTTCATTTGGTCTAAAATAGATTTAATCCATTTGTGGTGTGCAATAACAAATTGACCTTTTGCCTGTTTCCACTCTTGCAACATCATAAACTCTTGTTCAGTACAAGCAATAGACCTATCACGACAATAATTTCTACCAATTAAATCTAATTGATATTTTTCATTCCACTCTTTGCCATAACCTTTGTCGTCGTCGCCAAGATATTTATTATTGTTGTCAGTATATTTTGTTTTATGTGGGTTGTTATCTTTGCCCTCTTGTTCAATCAAAATATCAGGATTACAATTTTCTTGTGCCTTTAGTTCATCACGAAACAAAGCATAGCCATATTCATTTTCTCTTGAATATGAAGAATTGTTTTCAGTATCTATTGAACCATTTAAACGAAAGTCAAAATGTTTTTCAATAGCTTTTTGTTCCATAATGGGATTGTTGTCGTAATCTCTACTTTCCACCTCGCCCATGTAATGAAAATGAAAGCAACTATCTTTTGCGATAGTATCAACATTTTCAAACTTGTCTTGCAGATATTGTGCCTTTGCAACATCATCTAAAGTATAATGTCGTCTAACAATTTTTTCTGCAACTTTCCACGCATTGTCGTTCAAGTCAATTTGTTGTCCTTTCAACTCATCATACTTTTGTTTTTCTTGCGTGTCCTCTTGTTCAAGATGTACTCGCATACGATTTGCGATTTTATTTCTGTACTCTTGGTTTAGTCTTATTCTAGTCATTTTACCTCTTTCTGTATTTATTTTTTGCATGATTTGTTTTTAACACTTGACAAAAGGATTGTCAAGTATTATATAGGATATATGAAATTAGTTATGGCAACGATATCTATAATGGCAAAGCATGACATAAGCTAGTTTTGGGACAACTTCTGGTTGTGCTGTACGTCACACCGCAATATGCCGTCTTCGTGCAGTGAACAGCCAGAACTGATCCCTGAGCTGTGTAGCGTATCAAAAAAAGATGCTAAGTTAGGGTTTGTTATCAACTACACTAACCTATACAGCTCTGGGATCAGAACTAGGTAGGCGCCTGTTTCGACGGGCTATATTCTAGGTCGCGATTCCTGATGGGAATGGGTGAGTAGGGATGCATACTGGAAACCCCGCCTATTAGCCACTAGTACTGATCCCTGGTCCTATTAGTGCTGGCAAGACTGCAGAAGCGCCGGTGTGAAGAGGACCTGGGATCAGTCAAAGCGACAAGCCGCAAGCTTCAAGCGTCAAGCCTCAAGCTTGACAAATAAAGATTATAGGATTATAAAGGATATATGAAAACAGAAACAGCATTAAAGATTATAGGAGGCAGCCTGAGCAAGCCTTCAAAAATGCCAGGATGGTCGATAGGTTTACCTGCCAAAGAGTGCAAGACAGGCGCCAAGCTCCAGAAGGTCCCTGGCTCTGTCTGTTATGACTGTTACGCCATGAAGGGCTGCTACGTGTTCAAGGTTGTCCAGAATGCACAGTATCGAAGGCTGGCGGCGATTAAGTCACCGCAATGGGTCAACGCGATGGCGCACCTGATCAACAGCAAAAAGCCGGATGTATTTAGATGGCATGATAGCGGAGACGTTCAGGATCTGGATCATCTTAAAAAAATTTATGAAGTCTGCAGGTTGACACCTTCTAAGCGTCACTGGCTCCCGACTCGTGAAGCATGGATAAAGGATCACCTGTCAGATAAGCCAGACAATTTAGTCATACGATTTAGCGCGCCCATGGTTGACCAGCGGGCGCCTGCTTCGTGGCCTAACTCTTCGGAAGTGGTGAGCTCTGGGGCTAGCTGTCCAGCTGCAAAACAAAATAATGAATGCAGAGACTGCAGGGCCTGTTGGGACAGCTCAATTAAAACAGTTTCATATGGGAAGCATTGACATGTGGAGACACCCAAAATATTATAAAGAATTACGAAAGCTACGTAATAAACTGGATCAGGCCATTAGCGAACAAGCTTCGACGGAAGTATCTAGCGTGCGTCCTGGTCCGGGCCTTAAGCGTCAAGCTTCAAGCACCAAGCTCCGTGAGCAACAAGCGACAAGCGTCAAGCCCCGAGGCACAAGCGTCAAGCTTCAAGCCGCAAGCATCAAGCTCCAAGACTCTTGAGCCACGGAAAAGTTTCAAGCACCCTTGATCAAGGGCCTCGACCAAGATAAAAGTATTGTTAGGATGTTTCACATGAAAGGCAATTTGATGTGGAGACAGACGTACCTTGTTACTCTTCGTAACTTTAAGTTCTAGTGTAAAAAAGTGGCTGTTAGCATTGTAACCCAATAGATCAGGAGTACCGGATAGACTAAGATTTTCAAGTCTAATCCACGATATTTCAGGTATAAATTTTTTAATTTTTGCATATAATTTTCGCTCGGGTTTCAAGGTAACTAGGGCTTTCTAATCCGGTGTTTTAGGAGCGATAATTATCTTTTCTCTCGTAGGTTTGAATACAACACGGATAGCACTTTGTCCAATTATATTTGACTCTTGCACTTCAATTCTTTTTATTTCTTCAAGATGACCATTAACTTCCATAAAGATACGAGCATTAGAAACTCCGTTACCTCTTCTGCCATCAGTAAATTGATTCAAGTATTCCTGTAGATGTTTAACAAACATTATTGACTTTATAGGATAGTTACCTTAAATTGTCAATCATGGGATTACCAAAAAGACTTACAGAGATGCAACAAAGATTCGCCGAGTTTTTAGTATTTGGTGGACCTGATGGACCAATGACTCAAACAGAGGCAGCACTCGCTGCTGGTTACAGTCCCAAACGAGCAAGACAAGAGGGATCAGAACTTTGTAATCCAAAACACTCTCCACTTGTCGTAAAATATATTGGTCAACTAAAAGAAGAAAGACTTAAAAAACATGAAGTGACTTACGAAGGACATGTTGCTGAACTTGCTAGACTTCGTGAGGCCGCTTTAAAAAAAGGATCATTTTCTTCTGCAGTGAATGCGGAAGCAAACAGAGGAAAAGCAGCAGGGTTATACATAGATAGGAAAATAATAAAAACAGGAAAACTAGAGGACCTATCAGAACAAGAATTAGAAGCAAAGATGAAACAGATATTAGACGATTACGGACAGTTAATTGATGTGACTCCATCTAAATCTTCTGAATCTTCTTTACCCAAGCCCGAGGAATCATCGTCCGATCCCCAAAAGTAATACCGTCATCATCTTTATCGTAAGATGCAAATAATTTTACAGAGTTTTTATCTTTAGAATATAGCCAACCTTCATTAACTGGTCGTGCTAATTTCATTTTATCAAACTCTTTATCAGTAGCCCAGCCAGAGTCACTGACGCAATCGATCCACTCCACTCTAACTTTCGGATAAGGTATATCGGTGGACTTATCAGTTAACGATACTTTTCTTCTTTTCCTAGGCATAATTTGTTTTTACCATTGCGACACCTATATGTCTAAAAATTTTTTATACGCGCTAAAAATAAAAAAAAGTTGAAAGGTATCGCAGATGCTTAAAATTGACCTATAAGCGTTGGTATTATTGACGAATAGTTGCGACACCCCCCCCGTCGCAAGGGTATCGCAAGGGTATCGCAAGTGTCGCAAAATTAAGGGCAAATAGTGAACAAACCACTATTTTACAAATTTGCGATACCTGTGCGATACCTGTGCGACCCCTGTGCGATACCCTGGGTATCGCATTATAATACAGTTTTTGCCTTATTTTCGACACAATATTTCCTCATTACGGACAACTTTTCTTCTGCTTTGCCTATCTGACCCAACAGTTTGTCCACCTCTCCTGTGATATCTGTATGTTCCGGTATTACCATGTTGTGATCTTCAATACATTGTATTTTATATAATGCATCTTCAATCTCAGCCTCGTATCTCTTTAGAAGCGTTCTAAACAACCTATCGTTCATCTTTGTCCTCCTTTGTCACAATGTTGCCATATTTATCCATGTACATTAAGAATAGCTTCTTACCATCAAAATAGTATCCATGAAATTCTAATTTATTTTTCATGTTTCCTCCTAACTCCTGTTTGTCTTAAATCTTTATTTTGAGCATAATTGATAGCTTGTGTTCTACATTCTTTTGCTTTAAAATGTTGTCCGTCTTTTTCCAACCAATCAGCATGATTATTTAATATCTTGTTCATCTCGGGTGAAGTCTGTCGCCTTAATTTGTACATTTGCTTTCTCCTTTTCATCAAATTTTAGGTCATGATACATGTTCAATCTTTTTAAAAACTTGTGTTTCCATTGCCTTAATTCTGCTCCACTTACAACAAACTCTTGATAATATAGGTCAGGAGTGCATACCATTATTACACCTTGTTCTATTTTAGAATTATGCACATAGTCATGTGCCATACAATATGCAGCTATTTGCATAAAATAATCTTCTATCCAATCTTCTCTTTTAGGTCTATTTGCTTGTTTAAAATCTACAACAGTATCTTTGCCATTATGTACGCAAACCAAGTCAGTAGACCCAGCGTATAACCCAGGGTAATACAATGTGACTTCCGACCCGTAGTATTCTTCAACTGGTGCAAGACCAATTTCAATAACTTTTTGGGCCATGGCTTTCGCCTTCTGTCCGAGTTCTGTAAGATCATCGTAGCCAGTGCCGAGTATATAGTGCTCCAAGAATTTGTGCATGGCAGTTCCCCGCCTTGAAGATAAATTTTTGATTCGTTCTGCTTCTTGTTCACCAACTTTCTCCTTCCAATCTTTTAAAAACTGTTGATTTTTTGTAGCGCCTAATATCGTAGTTACAGACGGAAGTCTAGTCCCATTTACATCATAGAGCCGTGATCCGTGTTCCTCGATCCGTGATGCATCAACATAGGTATACTTGTCGTTGTACTTGATAGCCTTACCAATGTTGTGATATTCTTTTATATCTTCATCACTCATCATAGTTTATTTTTTAATTCTTCAAGATACTTTTCTTCTTCAGTCTCTTCTTTTACCAAAGCACCTTTTTTAATTTGATTCAATGGCGCTGAATCATGGACGTTGCCTGATACAGATACTCTCACGCAATCAGAATGAAAAGGCATTACCCAATGTTTCAACCAGGCAGGAAAAATAAACATATCGCCATCTTTAGGAAAATAAGATTGATAACTTACACAATCTCTAGGTCCTTCGCCATACATAAATTGTATACCTCCAGGTCCACAACTTCTCCCTTCATACTTTTTATTCTCTTCTTTTAATTTATCAGGTATTGATAGATATATTACAAAAGATAACTTACCATCATGATCATGTGGTGGATTAAACTCATGTTGTCTTTGAAAGTTACACCAAAGAGCTGTTAATGTATATTCTGGTTTTCTTTCAAATCTTTTATTTTGATATCTTTGATATGCTTCATCATACACACCAAGATACGGAGATAAATAAGGTATAATTTTTTCACGTTGCTTTTCATCATAACCACGTTCACTTGCAATCTGACCTGCAAGTTTTGATTTATAATCTATTTCTGTTTTCTTTGCTTCTTCAAGAAGAATTTGTCTAAAGTCTTCAAGTATGTTTACTTTAATTAAACAAGGTCCCCAATTGTATGTGTGAACTTCTAACTGTACATCTTTTTTTTTCATTCTAAACTCATTGCCTCCTTATACTGTTGCATGCTAACCACATTACCATCAAATATGTGTGGATCATAGTGGTCTATAATTTGTTCAACTTTATGTAATTTTGTTTTAGACCAAGGCCAAATTAATCTACATACTTGGTATGCATCTCTAAATGTACAACGCCATTTATATTGCATCAAGTATTTTGTGCCATCTTTTCGTAAACCTTTTCTAGGTTTTCTAACAACAGTTCCAACGGCTAATATTTCGTGAACCCAACGTATTACATGTTCATCAGTCATTGTTATCTCCATGCTAATTCTTTGCGACATGGAGTATCTATGACCTTTACCGTTGTGTGCTTTCTTTTTTTCTTTTCGTCTAGCAAAATAAATACTACCTTCGCCATCGAATAGTCCTGCGATATACGCAGCATCTTCATTTGTCATATTTCCTCACATATATTAATATACCCATTACAATAATTGAAACCACGACACCTATAAAAAACAAACCTTCCATATTAACCTCCATGCTTTCCGTGCACGTACTCGCATGAAGGCAAAGGCTCCACACCTCCACGGTACTCTACCGCTTCTAAGGTTGCCGTACAGGGACTAGCGCTAGGCATTGTATGGACGGAGGTCCTTTTCAAATCGTTATTTTTTATAATCCATCGAACTGTTGCAGTCGTTGGATCGAATCCATCAAACTCAAACTTAGTGCAGTTTGTTAGAAGGACCGTCATCAATAAGATTATCGTCAACTGTTTCATAAAATTCTCCTTCTGAGTCACAATCCCAACACTGATGTACTTCACTTCTGTCTCTAAAATCTAGTGCAGGGTCTCCATCAATTTTTGCAACTCTAACATACCCATTACCGTGGCATGTCTCACAAATGTGTACCTTAACTCTACCCTTTTTTAATTTTGCCATTTAACTTTTTCGCTTTCTCGTTTGCTATTGATTCTATTGTCTTTGCTATTGATAACTTTGCATCGGGCAATAATATCTTTGATAACTTTTCTAAAATAGCATATGTTTCTTTTGTCAGTGAAACATTTTTGTATTTACTCATGTCTGTCATGCGTGTTTCCTTTCATATTAATTAACCATATATAGGTGATTTTATAGGATTGTCAATGAAATTTTTATTAAGTTTAATAATTTGTTCACAAGTTGCAGGTACTTGTATGCCTCCATACGAATGGCCAGAAACATTTAACACTCAATATGATTGTTTGACATTTGGTTATGAAGAATCTTTAAATAAAATAAAAGAAATAGGTAGAGAAGAAGTCAATAAATATAACATGTATATTAGATTTGTTTGCACACCTGACCCAAGCATTTGACAATATGGCAATATTATGGTATGGAGAAATTAATTTCTCACCATTACCTACCCTTGTTTTTCCCTCTTTAGGGTAGGTTTATCTACACATACAGCCAATCATAGATCCACTACCATCATTCATGATGTGTAGGTTTAGTGTGTCGACGTAGCCGGTTAGTTTAAGTCTGAGTATATCACACAACTCAAAACAATCGACTTTAGTTACCAACTCTATACCTTCTAACATTTTATCTGTTACGGGTATTAGTTGATACAGTCCGTCGTTTAGTATTATTAGATCCATCATGTACCTTTGTTCCGTGATTCAAAACACTTTTTAATCCAGATGCTTTCATGTTCATGTCAACACCATAAGATTTCCATGCTTGTTTCATTAAGTTTAACTCTAGCAATAAACTAGACCATTGTCCTTGCAATGCACCATTTACTTTTATTGTTATTATTTTCTCTTTCATATTACCACGGGTATCTTGTTAAACTAGAATGAGCATGGCTTTCATAAGTTGGTTGCACTACTACCTGCGGTACCATTGATGTAACTGGTTGTATTGGATACACACCCCATTTTTCTTGATAGTCAAAAGGACCTAAGATTTTAAGATCTAGTTCCTTCTCTTTTATATCGTTATATCTTTTTAACTCTTTTATTAATGTATTAAACATTTTTTCCTCACTTTCTAAATATAATATAGGATATCAAAGGATATCTGTCAACCCTTTATTTTCCCTGACCCCGGTATTTTTTGAACATACGTCGCTTACTTTTGTTCATTTTGCACAAGCTAGGGTTGCGTCCAATCGAAGTTTTATGAAATACAGGTTCGTGTGCAACTTTTGCGTATAAACCTTTAGCTTTCTTGGCCATCGAAATATTGATCTACTTTTGACTGTAAGGATTCTTTGTGTAAGTGTGGAATGTAACTTATGACACCATTTACATGTTGTTCTAAATCTGCACCACATGTTAAACATCTAAAAAATTGTTTTGTTAATCCTACCAACATTGTATATTCTTCGCAAGTAGGACACTTACCATTAACTATTTCTGCTTGAAATCTGAAATTTTTTTCTGTCATAAACTTTCTTATTCTTTATCACAATTTGACGGTAGCGTCTATCTCTTAAATGTTTTGCAACTTTATTTGAGGATGAGTTTTTTAATCGATTTTGATCCATCAATATTATCTTCTAATTCAGCTTCAGATTTTATACATTTATAAGATACAGATTCGCTGTACTGTCTCTCCGCTTCACGTTTCCCGCGAAGGCACATCGCCATCGAGTCTTGAATACGAGCTTCTTTAATCTCTCCATTTACAAACATCAGTAGTGCTATTACAGTCTCTATCATTGGTATGTACTCCCGTTTTTATAATGCATTTCTCTGTTCTGGTCTTTAAGTTTTTCTATATCTTCTAAAACTTTATCCATTTGTTTTCTTAAAAATTCTATGTTTACTTTATTTAAAGCCATGGACTCAATATGTGCATTTAACTTGTCCGTGGTCTTGTATAAATCCTCGATCATCATAAATTGCTCGGAATCTGCAGGAAGCGAACCTAATTGACCCCGCGGCCATTTGATTCTAAACTCTGTATTTTCAGTCAAATCTTTTTGCATTAACTCTACCTGCGTAGATAGTTTGTTTTGAGTCTCAATGATACCGAAATAAGCCCAGGTCCCAATCGCGACCATCGTAATCAAAGAGACTACGGTCTTCATCGGCATCTGCACACGTGCTTCGTCTGATATATCTAAAGGTTTTTTACTCATGCTTTGGTTTTGGTGGCGGGATTATATAATTTTTTTCATCAATTTTCAATGATGGGTTTTGTATAGGAGCTGCACAAAGTGTCAACAAACATAACAAAATTATCAGTATTGCTGTGAATCTGTAATCCATAGCTACCAACCTTGGTCATTATTTTATAATCAAAGCTATTACTAAAACAACAAACACAATGCTTTCAACTTTATGATTTGTCCAATAGTGAACTGCTTTATTTTTAATTTTATCAATCATTTTTTTTCTCCTCAATTTCATAGAAGAACTTGTCTGTGTCTTCTGTGCGCCAAGCCCTACTATCTTCTACGTTCCACTCAGATGTCTGCACTTTCCAATCAGGAATATTATCTTTCACAGTGAAAGAAGGTATGTCCCATATACATCTATTGTTTGGTTGTGCTGCAAAATTGCCATCATCTAATGCAATTATGTGAGCGCACTTGTGTTCGTGCGGAATCTCTGAATGATCAGTATCTAGTATGTTAGCCTCTGGATGAGCAAAGTCAATAGTAAATAAGTATTTACCAGAGTGCCATTTTTTATCTTTGCCTATGTATTTACCGGCTTGTGATTCTAAAATATCCCAAGAAGTGACAGCAGGATAATAAGAAAAACAATTCCAGAGCTGTAGTTCATCAAGTCTTCTTGTGGGCACATCGGATGGTTTAAATCCCTTTTGAATAAACGCGCTAATTGGTAAGCGATAAAATATTGCACCGTTTTCCATAATAGCATGCCATAATATGCTACGACCTGTGAGAGCTGATATACCAAAGATAATACAATCTTCAACTTCTCCATGATGTTTTTGTAAATCATATAAATACTCTCTTCTTATTTGTGCATATACTGGTGGTATGTTTGCATTTAAGTAAGCCATAGTTTATCCTCATTTTATTGTACCCCAGTTTGGTCCAGATTCATAGTCTACTTTGTTCTTAACCTCTAGGGGTATGGTTTCTTCCATTATACTTTTGATCAACTTTGATTCGTGGTCCGTGGTCGAAAAACAAAGTTCATCGTGTATTTGTATATGTGGTATTATACCTTTTTCATATAAGTCTACCATAGCCTTCTTTGTCATATCTGCAGCTGACCCTTGTATCAATCTGTTTAAAGCTTTGTATGTAAAAGCTGGTGTGTAGTATCTTTCAAAGTAATCCATGTAATTTGGATCTATTTTATTTTCTTTAAATTTATCTAACATTTCAGCTTTAAATGCTTCACGTGCTTGTTGCTCTGTATATAATGGCACTTCATTAAATCTATTTGTTTCAGGATTCCACTCTTTGTTTGTTGTCTCCCACTTATCAAATCTACAAAATCTATCATGCAAGGTAAATAATAATTTATTTTCTTTTGCAAATTCTATTAGCTCTTGTGATAACTGACGTACAAAAGGCACACGACTGTGATACTCGTTAAATAATTCTTTAGCCTGTCTTTGATCTAGACCTAACTCTTTTTGAAGTTTTATCTTACCCATACCATAGAAAAGACCTAGGTTGATTGTTTTTGCCTGTTTCCTGGAGATATTAGCCATGTCAGCGACTATCTGATGGAAATCGGCATCATCCCTATCAAATTCATCTGCAAGGCTCTCCGTGCCTGGTAGACCTAATTTAATAGCATAATGCACTACAATACGTGGTTCTTGTTGTGAATAGTCAAAACTACCCCATTTCTTACCATCTTCAGGTATAAATAATTCTCTCATCTTTTTACCTATGTACCCTTTAGATGGTATTTGTTGTAAGTTTGGATTTGACATACTAAATCTACCGGTGACTGTGCCACCAGAATCTGATCTTATTTGATTTATATCTGCATGTATTCTACCATCGTGTACATATTCTAACAAACCATCTATAAAAGTATTGACTGCTTTGTCATATTCTCTTGCTTTTGCAATCATACGTAAACATTTATCACTGTGTGTTTTTAAATAATCTTTTGGAAGTTGTGGCATTTTAGATTTGGGTGTAACTTTATAATCTTTAATACGTCTATTATCTAATAAATTTTTTATAGAAGCTGCAGCCCATATATCAACTTTAATTGTGGTAACACTTTCTATTGCATCTACGATTTGTTTCGTACGTTTTTTAAGATGTCTACCAAACTCAATAGCTTTTGCTACATCTATTTTAACACCTTTAAACTTCATCTCAACTAAACACAAAAATAATTTTGTTTCTAACTCAAATATTTGTCTACAAGTCTTTTGCTCTCCATCATCTTTAGTGTATAATACTTCGTCAATTTTTTTATTAAAAAGATTCCATAGCTTATAAGTTAAGTTTACATCCTGCTTTGCATATTCTTTTACAATTGATGCAGGAAGTTTGTGCATGTTAGTCATTGGGTCTTTGACTGTACCACCAGACCATTCTAATGTTTTTTGTTGTAAATCGTATTTATATTTTTCTTCATTAAGATAATCTTTTGACAGTGAATCAAGTGAGTATCTAAATCTATTTTCGTCAATAACAGATGCAGCTATCATAGTATCTACTATTCTACCTTTTATCATTTTACCAGTAACAGCTCTAATCCAACACACATCATACATTGCATTGTGAAATACTTTTGTAATTTTTTTGTTTTGAAATATTTTATCGTTTAATACTTGCCATATTTTTTCTATTCTATCGTAGGCTATGTCAGTGTCGGAGTGACGTAATGGAAAGTAGGCTATGTCATTGTTTGTTGCAACTGCTATGCCACAAACAAAACCATCTTTCCGTATTGCACCTGATCCTTTTGTTTTTAAATTTGGATCGTAAGTTTCAATATCTATTGCAACTGTGTCTACATCTTTTAAATTTAAATCCTCTGGTGTATTACACATTGTAATCCCTCTCTATAATCATTTCTATAAAATGTATCGCTTTCAATAAATCTTCCTTACCATTCTTGTCCTGATGACGTATGATATATTTTATAGCACAACCTTCAGGATATAACAACTTATTCTCAACTACAAACTTGCTCGGCTGTATGACATACTTTTGATAGTGACTTCCGCCGTGCTGCTTGTCCCAAACATTTTTCTTTTTCATCTTACCCCCAGTGTATAATCTGCTTGCGATGATACAGTCCAACAATCAAACTTGCCTCTACTGTATGCAACATATTTTAATCTTAATTGTGTAAAGTAATCTTCTGGTTGAAACCTAGAGATATCTACAATTACATTGTCAAATGTAAGTCCTTTTATTTTGTGAATGTTAGCATATTTAACTCTTGGTTTATCTTCGGACCAACCTTGACGAATAATTTTTTTTATGTAAATCATTCTTTTATCAAAGTCTTCTTGTTTCAAACCTTTTTTTAATGCTATTAATGCAAAGTCTTTTTGTTCAACAGAAGATTCTTTTAAAAGTTTTAATTTAATTAAATCGTGTATGGTGTAATCTTTTTCAATCCAACCCTCAAAATCATACTCTCCTTGTTTATAAACAATTACTTTGCTACCCATGTATTGCCAAAAATTTTTTATTTGTTGTAGAGACACAGGTTTACCCTCTATAAACTCTGGCCAAATTTTATGACACTCTAACTCTTTATTTGATACGTAAACAGAGCTTTCTAAATGTGCAAATCTTATACCATGTCTAATTAAAAAACTTCTTACCCAAGAATCCACAGGTTTTTGACGATATGTAAATAAAAAAGTTTCTTCTGTATTTTTTATTTTATCTAATAATATTTGTAGCGCGCTACAATTTCTATCTAAACTAGGTAATTTGTAATGATTTCCAACTACGTCTGTTGGTTTCCATATCCTGTGTGTTCCGTATTCATCCCAAATAGGTTTTATAATTTCTTTACAATATGAGTTTATAGTTTGACTACATCTATACCCTTGCTCTAACTCTTTAGCACCTTTTGATAGACTATAAAATTCTTCTGAGTCTGCACCAGCCCATTCAAATATAGTTTGGTCAGGGTCTCCAACAAACCAATACTCTTTTGCTTTTATAGCAATTTTATCTAAAGCTATCTTTTGAGTCCTGTTACTATCTTGTGCCTCGTCAACTATCAAAGCATCTATGTCAGGGTCTACTGCTTTTTCTATAAATCTTTTTATCATGTCATGATAATCCAATTTACCGTTTTCTTTATTGTACTTTTCTACTATCGGTAACATATTTTCAATATCGGTTATGGAATAACCATGATATTTTTTATTAGATTTTTTCCAATGTTCTTTTAAACTCCTGTTAAATCCGTAAGCCTCCTTTACAAATTTAAAATAACCATGTTCTCTATTTTCAAAAGCATCAGCTGTAACTTTGTGTCTTTGAAAAATTGTATCTATTCTACATAAATTTTTATAATCATCGTAATCTAAAACCTCTTCACCTATGGTTGCTTTCTTTTTACAATATCTGTGTATGGTGCAAATGTTATATTTTAATTCTTTTTTAGTTACATTTTGCATCTCTGGTAGTTTTAATATCTCATCTCTTATTTCGTCAGCTGCTACATTTGTGTGTGATAAAATTATTATATTTTTGTAATTAAATTTTTTTAAAAGTTCAGAGTATTTACCTGTAATAAATCTAGAAGTTTTACCAGTACCTGGTGGACCCACCATAAAATTAGGTTGCTTCATTTATTATCTCCTTAAATTCTCCATCAATAATTAAATCTTCTTGCTCCAATCTTTGATTGATTAATTGCCATGATACACAAGATTTATTATTAAACTTTCCGTGTTTCTTTTTTGCTTTCAATATATTTTGACATTTAATTACTAAATCAACCCTCGCTAAATTTACTTTTTGTTTATGTAAATAATCTTCAAATTTATCTAAATTAAATTCTAATATATTTTTTTGCATATTGTAATAAGGTAGACCAAAGTTTGCTAATTCTTTTTTGTTTGTGTACGCTTTTTCTTCTGCAATATAATTTTTAAAATGTTTTACAAATCTTAAATCCTCTTCTGCCTCTTCAACATAGTTTGTAGACTTTTCTCTTGCTTCATACTTTCTACGCATAATCTCCTCAAAGTCTGCAGGTTTCATTTCTGGAATCCAAACAGAAGCTTTACTTATCACAGCATCATAAAATAATTTTTTATTTCTAAGTGTAGGACCGTCTACTGTAATAGTTTTTTCAACGGCCTCACCCTGCACTACAGCATTTATTTTTACAAAATATCTATCACTGCCATACTCTATTATTTGTCCGATAGATTGTTTTGCTTCTTCGCTTGTAGCCTCTTGCACGCCAATCCAACTAAACAATGTTGCTATTGTTTTTGTGGAGCACCCAATAATCTCTGCTAGTTTTGGCATACCAAATTTTCTATTTGCTTTCTTATGTGTAGTTCCTTTTTTCTTTCTTTTTTCTGATTCTTCATCTTTTGCTGCTATAGAAATTTTATATACAAAATCATCTATATCATCTACGCTCCACTCTGTATGTTTTAACAATACACCCGCCATGGCAGTGCAGTAATCGTCTCTTTGTCCAGACCCTGCATAAGTAATACATAAGGCTGCAGCTAAAGCAATCTTACCAAGATCAACTTTAAGATTACCTGGGTATTCATCTATGCCATCATATTTAACCCATTGAACTATTTCGTTCGTTGTATGATATTTTGTTTCTGGAACTAATGTATATTTGTTTGCGCCATGCCTTATCTCGCATAATGTTGCGCCATGACCATAGTCTTTATAATAATTTTCTAATTCTTTTGGTAATGCAAATTTCTTGTAGTCTGATGTTCCAGACCAAAGATAATGACTTGATGGATTATTTCTTCTACCAAATATTGCGCCACATGATTTTATATGGTCGCTTGTAAATCTTTTAACAACAGGATTATCAATATCAAAATCTATGTATTGATCTAATCTAAGTCCTATCTGTTTTGTTGAGTGTTCTATTCTCCATTCTTCTTTCGTAATTTTAAAATCAGGGTCGGACCATTTCTCAACCACAGCCTGCTTTGTATCGCAGGGTATGATTACCCGTCCCAGATCTATCCAATCTTCATACGTAACCGGTGCTTTATTAATCTTCTCACTCATAAATAAAAAGTGGGCGTTTCCACTCTCGCTTAGACGCCCACTACCTAGGATACTATAAATTCAAAGATTTTTTTGTTTGCTCTTGAACTTCAGGTTTTGCTTGGATCTCACCCTTACCTACAGATTCTGCAAAAGCTTTTGCCGAGTCATAGATAGTTTTATCTGTGACTGGTCCTACCTTTGCTACATCCCAACCAAACCATGTTCCTTTGTCGTTAGACATCTGAACAGTGGATAGTTTATAAATGTGGCTGTAAGTTGGCGGAGTAAACAAACCATTCTTACCCTGCATTTTAATACCCATCATCATTGAGTTCCACTTTCTACTAACTTTAAGTTGAGTAGATTTCATGGAAATCAAAGCTGTAGATGGATTATCACCGACAGTTAACACAAAGTGGCTTGCAGTATTTTCAAGATAGTTACCGTTTGCTAATCTATCTTTATAGTCTTTACCTCTAGTGGTTTGACTAATTATATCACTGTCTGCCTCGTGAATTGCAACAGGTGCACCAGTGCTGGTACCTCTGTCTTGCCACTCAATGTATTGTCTTTTGTAAAAGACTGGCACAACTTCTATTGTGTCATACAACTGATTGGTTACAGTATTTATGATTTTGCCTGGCTCTGCGCCCTCGACATATTTACCATCTCTTTTGTTTACCTCCGGAGATAGTTGTCCCAAAATTTTTAAGAAAGGCAACGCAAGATCTTCCTGCGATATATTTTGAGCACCTTTGTTTGCATCAGCTTCCATATCAAATGTAGCTAGTGCACCATTCTTTTTTTCTGTTACTTGGTTCATGTTACTTGTTCCTTTTTATTGTTGTTTTATTCTCCGAGAACACCCCGAAGATTTCCGTTGGCATTTCTTT